>Ga0228698_1000010_pt1 | contig 235845 bp, 218 predicted proteins | sample McNCre117_Aug_MG_FD_178015 | JGI IMG/M metagenome (GOLD analysis project Ga0228698, IMG submission 178015) | Freshwater microbial communities from McNutts Creek, Athens, Georgia, United States - 1-17_Aug_MG | ecosystem: Environmental > Aquatic > Freshwater > Creek | place: USA: Georgia... | reverse complement strand
GCCTGCGCGTCACCGTCGAAGAGGAAGTGGAAGGCCTGGATTACTCGCTGCATGGCGAGAACATCCACTAAGCTTAAGCATCTGCTCAAACGAGAAGGGGCACCCCACCGGGTGCCCCTTTTTGTTTGGCCAAAGGAAATGCTGGAAATCAGGCACCCGGAGCGCGCAGCGTGACTAGGCCATTGAGGCCGCCGCAGCGAAGCGGAGGAAAGCCAAGGGCGCGGACGCGCCCGCCCGGCGCCTGAGGGACCAAACATAAAACCGGGAGCGCGTAGCGCGACTAGGCCGTTGAGGCCGCCGGAGCGAAGCGGAGGAGCCAAGGGCGCGGACGCCCGCGCCCGGCGCTTGAGGGACTCAAACATAAAACCCGGAGCGCAAAGCGCGACTAGCGCATTGAGCGCCCCGCAGCGAAGCGGAGGAGCCAAGGGCGCGGATGCGCCCGCCCGGCGCTTGAGGGACTTAACATAACCCCGCGCCCGGCGCCTGAGGGACTCAAACATAAACAACCACATATAAGATTGCCATTCAGGCCCTAATCGAATACCCCTTACCGTTTCGAGAAAACCCCTAAGAGACTGCCGCGCCATGCGCATCTTCCGCCACTACACCGAACTGCCTGCCGCCGTGCGCGGGGGAGTGGTGGCGCTTGGGAATTTCGACGGCGTGCATCTGGGGCATCAGCAGGTGATCGGCACGGCGCAAGAGATCGCCCGCCAGCGTGGCCTGCCCTGCGGGGTGATGACCTTCGAGCCGCATCCGCGCTCGGTCTTCAAGCCCGACCAGCCCGCTTTCCGCCTGACGCCTTTTCGCATCAAGGCCCGCCTGATCGAGCAGATGGGCCTCGACTTCCTGGTGATGCAGCATTTCGATCACGCCTTCGCCGCCCATAGCGCCGAGGAATTCATCGAGGATGCGCTGCTGGGCGGATTGGGCGCTGCTCATGTGGTGGTCGGCTATGACTATGTCTTCGGCCATGACCGCAAGGGCGACGGCCAGCTGCTGCAAACCGCCGGCGAGGCCAAGGGCTTCGGCGTCACCCGCCTGCAGGCCGTCACCGCCGAGGATGGCGAGGCCTATTCCTCGACCCGCGTGCGGGAATATCTGGTGACCGCCCAACCCGATCAGGCCGCCCGTCTGCTGGGCCGCGATTGGGAGATTGAGGGCCGGGTCGAGCATGGCGATGCCCGAGGCCGCCTGATGGGCTTCCCCACCGCCAATGTCGAGATGGCCGACTATCAGCGCCCGGCCAACGGCGTCTATGCGGTGTTCGCCGGCATCGATACCGGCACCAAGACCGAATGGCGACCCGGCGTCGCCAATTTCGGCCGCCGCCCCACCTTCGGCAAAGACTCCCGTCTGCTGGAAGTGCATCTTTTCGATTTCGACGGCGACCTTTATGGCCGCCATCTTCGCGTGGCCCTGGTGGCGTTCCTGCGTCCTGAACATTCGTTCGACGGCATGGACAGCCTCAAGGCCCAGATTGCCCAGGATTGTCAGAAAGCCCGCACGCTGCTAGCCCAGCGCCGGGGACCATGAGAGCGAGCCATGAGCGTGGACTATAAATCGACCGTCTTCCTGCCCAAGACCGACTTCCCGATGAAGGCCGGACTGCCGGACCTGGAGCCCAAGCTGCTGGCTCGCTGGAACGAGATCGACCTGTTCGGCAAGCAGCGCGAGCAAGGCGCGACCCGCCCGAAATTCGTGCTGCATGACGGCCCTCCCTACGCCAACGGCCATCTGCATATCGGCCACGCCCTGAACAAGATTCTGAAGGACGTGATCAACCGCACCCAGCAGATGCAGGGCAAGGATGCCCATTACGTTCCCGGCTGGGACTGCCACGGCCTGCCGATCGAATGGAAGATCGAAGAGAAGTACCGCGAGGCCGGCAAGGATAAGGACGAGGTCGACCCCGTCGAGTTCCGCCAGGAATGCCGCGACTTCGCCGCTCATTGGATCGACATCCAGCGGGAAGAATTCAAGCGCCTGGGCATCACCGCCGATTGGAACCAGCCCTATACCACCATGGCGTTCGGGGCCGAGGCGCAGATCGTGCGCGAGCTGGGCAAGTTCATCATGAACGGCGGCCTGATCAAGGGCGCCAAGCCGGTGATGTGGTCGGTCATCGAAAAGACCGCCCTGGCCGAGGCCGAGATCGAATATCACGACCATACCTCCATCACCATCTGGGTGAAGTTCCCGGTGGTCACCGCCAGCCATAAGGCGCTGGAGGGGGCCAAGGTGGTGATCTGGACCACCACCCCTTGGACCATGCCCGGCAACCGCGCCGTCGCCTATGGCCCCGAGATGGATTATGTCGTCATCCAGGTGGATGCCGTCGCCGAGGACAGCCTGGCCGAAATCGGCGAGAAGATCGTGCTGAACAAGGAGCTGGCCGCCCAGGTGCTGGCCGACGCCAAGATCAGCGGCCATAGCGTCCTGGCCGAGCTGAAGGGCTCGGATCTGGCGGGCACCATCGCCCATCATCCGCTGAAGCATCATGCCGAGGCCAAGGGCGGCTATGACTTCGCCGTGCCGCTGCTGCCGGGCGACTTCGTGACCAACGACGCCGGTACCGGCTTCGTGCATATCGCCCCCGGTCATGGCGAGGACGACTGGCATTTGGGCCGCGCCCACGGCATCGCCGTGCCCGAGACGGTGCAGGCCGACGGCACCTATCACCCGCTGGTGGCGATCTTCGCCGGCATGCAGGTGCTGGCCCAGGGCAAGCCGACCAAGACCGCCCCCGGCAAATATTATTCCCCGGTCGCCAAGCCGGTGATCGAAGCCATGAAGTCGGTGGGAGCCTTGCTGCATTCCGGCAAGATCGAGCATAGCTATCCCCATAGCTGGCGCTCCAAGGCGCCGCTGATCTTCCGCACCACGCCGCAATGGTTCATCTCGATGGAGAAGAACGATCTGCGGGCCAAGGCTCTGAAGGCCATCGACGATACCCGCTTCGTGCCCGCCCAGGGCCGCAACCGCATCTATTCGATGGTGGAAAGCCGTCCCGACTGGTGCGTGTCGCGCCAGCGCGCCTGGGGCGTGCCGATCACCGTCTTCGTCCATAAGGTCACCGGCGAGGTGCTGCGCGATCAGGCGGTCATCGACCGCATCGCCGCCGCCGTCGAGGCCGAGGGCGCCGATGCCTGGTTCACCGCCAAGCCGGAACGCTTCCTGAGCGAGGCCTATAAGGCCGAAGACTATGATCAGGTCTTCGACATCCTGGACGTCTGGTTCGATTCCGGCTGCACCCACAGCTTCGTGCTGGAGAACGGCCCCTGGAAAGACCTGCAATGGCCGGCGTCGCTGTATCTGGAAGGCTCGGACCAGCATCGCGGCTGGTTCCATTCCTCGCTGCTGGAAAGCTGCGGCACCCGCGGCCGTGCGCCTTATGACGCGGTGCTGACCCACGGCTTCGTACTGGATGAGCAGGGCCGTAAGATGTCCAAGTCGCTGGGCAATGTGGTCTCGCCCCAGGATGTGGTCGCCAAATACGGCGCCGACATCCTGCGTCTGTGGGTGATCGGTTCGGACTATTCCGAGGATCTGCGCATCGGCGAAGAGATCATCAAGACCCAGGTCGATATCTATCGCCGCCTGCGCAACACCCTGCGTTATCTGCTGGGCGCCCTGGACGGCTTCGGCGAGACCGAGCGGGTCAACTCGTTCGAAATGCCGCAGCTGGAACGCTGGGTGCTGCATCGCCTGTCCGAACTGGACGCCCAGGTGCGGCAGGCCTGCCACGACTTCCAGTTCCATGCCCTGTTCACCGAGCTGCATAACTTCTGCGCGGTGGATTTGTCGGCCTTCTATTTCGACATCCGCAAGGATGCGCTCTATTGCGACCATCCCGCCGACGAGCGCCGCCGCGCCACCCGGACGGTGATGGATCTGCTGTTCACCTGCCTGACCCGCTGGCTGGCTCCGTTCCTCTGCTTCACCGCCGAGGAAGCCTATCTGGCCCGCCATCCCGGCACCGAGGGCAGCATCCATCTGGAAAACTTCCCGCAGCTGCCGCCCGAATGGCGTGACCCGACCCTGGCCCAGCGTTGGGATACCATCCGCGACATCCGCCGCGTCATCACCGGCGCCCTGGAAGTCGAACGCGCCGCCAAGCGCATCGGGTCCGGCCTGCAGGCCGCGCCCCGGGTCTTCATCACCGGCGAGCAGGCGGGCCTGTTCCAAGGCCTGGATCTGGCCGAGATCACCATCACCTCGGATGTGCATCTGACGGTCGGCGACGCCCCCGAGGGCGCCTTCACCCTGCCGGACGTGCCCGGTGTCGGCGTGGTCTTCCAGGCCGCCGAGGGCGACAAGTGCCAGCGCTGCTGGAAGGTTCTACCGGAAGTCGGCAAGTTCAAGCACGAGACCCTGTGCGCCCGCTGCTCGGACACCGTCGAACGCATGGATGTGGCCGAATGAGCCAGGGTCGGAAACGCCTTCGGATCGGCCTTGCCATCGCCGCCCTGGTGACGGTCCTCGACCAGATCAGCAAGCAGGCGATCCTGGATACGTTCCGCCCCGACGGCGTGACGGAAACCCCGTTCGCCGCCTATTACACCATCAAGGCGGCGCCGATGCTGGACTTCGTGCTCAGCTGGAACAGCGGCGTCTCCTTCGGGCTGGGCAACAATCACGGCGCCTGGAACGCCCTGGCCTTCACCGCCCTGGCCGCCGTCATCGCCGTCTTCCTGCTGGGCTGGATGATCAAGGCCGAAGGCAAGCTGGTGCTGCCCGCCCTGGGGCTGGTGCTGGGCGGCGCGGTGGGAAATGTCATCGACCGGCTGCATTACGGCGCGGTGGTGGATTTCCTCTATGTCCATGTCGGGGCCTTCGATTGGTGGCCGGCTTTCAACCTGGCGGACTCGGCAATCTGCGTCGGCGCCGCCTTGTTGGTACTGGACAGCTTGTTTGCCGCGCGGGTTTCGCATAAAACTACCCCATGACAACAATAGGGCCGTCCCAAGCCATGCTCGCCCAAACCACATTCGTTCGCGCCGCGCTCCTCTCGCTGGTGGCGGTTCTCGCTCTGTCGGGATGCAGCGAAGCCCGCCGCGCTCTGGGCTATGACAAGGTTCCGCCCGACGAATTCACCGTCGTCTCGCAGGCTCCGCTCAGCCAGCCGCCGGATTTCTCGTTGCGTCCGCCGACCCCTGGCGCGCCCCGTCCGCAGGAAGGCGTCGTGCGCGATCAGGCCCAGGCGATCCTCTTGAACACCTCGGACGCCAAGCGCAAGCTGGCAGCGCAGCAGATGTTCCGTGGCCGCAGCCAGGGTGAGCAGGTGATCCTGGCCAAGGCCGGCGCCGAAAAGTCGCTGCCCGACATCCGCAAGACGGTCAACGAGGAAACCACCAAGCTGATCGATGCGGACAAGAGCTTCTCGGACAAGATCATCTTCTGGCAGAAGAAGCCCGTCCCTGGCGAGCTGGTGGACGCGCCCAAGGAATCCGAGCGCCTGAGCAAGAACAGCGCCGAGGGCAAGCCGGTCAACGACGGCGACACCCCGCAGATCATCCGCAAGAAGAAGGGCTGGCTGGAAGGCATCTTCTGATCCCTGCCACCCACCGCAAAATACGCAAGGAGCCCCCGCGGCTCCTTGCGCGTTTCCAGGAGCCGCCAGACATGATTCGCTACGCCGTCCAATGCAGCAAAGGCCATGTGTTCGAGGAATGGTTCTCGAACTCGTCCGACTATGACGCCAAGGCCGCCGAAGGACAGATCACCTGTCCCGAATGCGGCGACACCCAGATCAGCAAGACCATCATGGCCCCCAACGTCGCCAAGCCCAGCGCCCCGGCTCCCATGCCGTCCTGTGCCGCTGGCGGCGGCTGTGGTGGTGGCGGCTGCGCCTTCGCCAATAATTTCTGATCAAGATGCACATGCATCTTGATCAATTTCTTTTTGCCCCTCGCCGGGCGCAAACCTCCGGTTTGCTTGGCCGCCGCCCGTGCCGCCCTCTGGGCAAACGACGCCCAACGGGCGGCCCTAAGCTTTTGCGAAGGGTTGGCGAAGCCAACAATGGCGGCTGTCGCAGGATGAACTCATAATGAATTCATCCTGCTCCGAGACCTTCACAGCCTATCTGGCGGTCGAGGATTATCTCGACGACTTGCTGACCGAGCTGGGCGAGGTTCGCGCCGTGCATGGACGGCTGGTGCTGGCCGACGGCCCGCCCCGCCCTGCCGCCTGGGCGCAGAATGTCTGGTACGATCCCCAGCTGCTGACGGTGGAGAGCATCGGCGATGCCGCCCGCCAATTGAAAGCGATCCAGCGCAACTGGGCGTCCTATGCCTATCAACTGCATCGCCGCACCAGTCTGGTGGAAGAGAAGCTGCCCAAGGTCTCGGCCAAGCCGGTGGTGTTCGGCCAGCCCGCCCCGACCGCGCCGCTGGGCTCCTGGTGCTTCCTGGACGCCAATACCGTGCTGGCCGCGCCTCGCTGCTCCAGTCCCTTTCCCAATGGCGAGGTTCGCTTCGTCGAGGATAAGGAAACGCCCCCCAACCGCGCCTATCTGAAGCTGTGGGACGCCTTCACCACCGCCGTCGAGCCGCCCCAGCCCGGCGCGCTGTGCCTGGATCTGGGCGCATCCCCCGGCGGCTGGACCTGGGTGCTGCAAACCGTCGGGGCCCATGTGGTCAGCGTCGACAAGGCGCCCCTGGACCCGGCCATCGCCGCCCTGCCCAACATCACCTGTCTGCGCCAATCGGCCTTTGCCGTCGAGCCCAAGGAAACCGGGCCGGTGGATTGGCTGTTCTCGGACATCATTTGCTATCCCAGCCGCCTGCTGACCTATGTGAACCGCTGGCTCGACAGCGGATTGGTGCGGCGTGGCATGCTTTGCACCTTGAAGTTTCAGGGCGAGACCGACCATGAAACCGCACGGGCCTTTGCCGCTATTCCGGGCTCGCGGCTGGTGCATCTTGCCCACAACAAGCATGAGTTGACGTGGATTTGGTTGGTGCCATCCTGAAAAAGGTTGACCCAGCCGTACTTTGAGGGTGTTTTATAAGCCAAAATAACCAGGATTTCAGGGCGATGCAGCTACCAGAACTTCCCCCGAGCGTCGAGATGACCTCGGACCAGAAGAAGGGCATCATCGATGGCGTGAAAAGGGCCATGGAGGCTTATCAGGCCAGTGGCGACCTGAGCGCCGGCGTGACCTATGCCGACCTGATCCATGATCCCGACGTGCTGTACGGGTTCATCCAGACCTTCAAGAAGACTCCCGGCCCGCTGGCCGCCATCGTCGCCGATGCCGAGGGCAACCCCGTCACCTCGCCCGAGGGCGTGCTGAGCTGCGGCGTGACCTTGGCCCAGGTGCAGCAGCTGCTGGTCAAGACCTGCTCGCGCTATTTCCTCGAACAGGCCACCAAGGGCGATGTCGAGACCACCGTCACCGAGACCCGCACCAGCAAGAAGTTCATCTTCTTCACCAAGACCGAGACCGTCGAGCGCAAGGTCGGCGGCGGCTTCGACGAGCGCAAGGTGCGCGAGATCTGCCGCTTCATGGCCTTCGACTGGCAGCTGCCGCTGCTGATCGATCTCGCCCAGCTGACCACCGTGCAGGTGCTGGAGATCGAAGACCTGATCCTGTCCCTCGACAGCCGCGAAAAGATTCACGCCGTCTATCCGCTGGAACAGGCCACCATCAAAAAGGCCAAGCAGCTGGCCGGCGACGATTTCGGCGAAGCCTTCTGCGCCAACCCGGCCTCGCTGGCCGGCATCGCCCAGTGGAGCCCCGATCTCTACGGCTTCTATCGCAAGCTGCTGGGCGACAAGGCCTGGCGCTTCTTCGCCCGCCCCAAGCAGTTCTTCATGAGCGTCGCCTCGCTGGACAAGCCCATGGCCAGCGTCTATGGCGAGGTGCTCTGCTACATCTCGTCGGAAAGCCTGGAAGAGATGCAGCGCCTGAACATCGACAAGGCCGATGTGCTGTGCGAAGCCATGAAGAAGGCGTTCGGCCCCAAGGTCGAAGCCATCCTCGGGCACCCCAACTTCGCCAAGGATGTCCTGCGCAAGCTGGTGGAAAGCATGCTGCATATCCAGCAGGAAAAGGCCCAGCTGGCCATCTCGGCCCAGCTGACCTGCAAATCCATCGCCGCTCAGGTCATGGACTGGCTGTCGAAGCAGCCACCGGTGAAGAACCGCTAAGGCGCAAGCCGCCACCCTCCCCCCGGAGCCTTTGACTAGCCTTTGACTCTGGAGGCGGCAAGGAGCATTCTCCGCCGCTATGTTGGAACGCATCCCCAAAACCGCGCTGGTAACCGGCGCCGCCCATCGCATCGGACGGGTGGCGGCTGTGCGGCTGGCTGCCGACGGCTGGGCCGTGGCGGTGCATTACAATCGCTCGGCCGAGGCCGCTCTGGCGCTGGTCGAGGAGATCACTTCGGCCGGGGGCCGCGCCGTGGCGGTGGCCGCCGATCTGGCCCGCGAAAGTGATGTGCTGACCCTGGTACCGCGCTGCGCCGAGCTGCTGGGGCCGCTGGGGCTGCTGGTCAACAATGCCTCGCTGTTCGAGCATGACACCGCCCTGACCGCCACCCGCGCTTCGTGGGATGCCCATATGGAGACCAACCTGCGGGCGCCCTTCGTGCTGACCCAGGGTTTCGCCGCCCAGCTGCCGGAAGAGGCTCAGGGCGTGGTGGTCAATATCATCGATCAGCGGGTCTGGAACCTGACCCCGCATTTCACCAGCTATACCCTTAGCAAAGCCGGGCTATGGGCCATGACCCAGACCTTGTCGCTGGCGCTGGCGCCGCGCATCCGGGTTAACGCCATCGGGCCGGGCCCGACCCTGCCCAGCCTGCGCCAGTCGGTCGAGCAGTTCGCCCAGCAATGCGACGCCATGCCGCTGAAGCGCGGCGCCTCGCCCGAGGAAATCGCCGAAGCCCTGCGCTTCATCATTGCTTCCCCTTCCATGACCGGGCAAATGATTGCCCTCGACGGCGGCCAGCATCTCTGCTGGGCCCCGGCCGGAAACGCTCCCGAGGAGTGACCATGTCTCAGGCCAAAGTCATCAAGCCCGTCCAGTTCGCCGACGCCGTCAATTCCTTGCGGCATGTGTTCGTCCATGACCTGACCTTGATGGCCAGCATCGGCGTCTATTCCCACGAGAAGCTGGACAAGCAGCGTATCCGCATCAACCTGGATCTGGCTGTCCGCGAGGGCGAAGTCCAGGGCATGGGCGACGAGCTGGCCAACGTGGTCTGCTATGAGCAGGTGGTGAATTCCATCCGCGCCCTGATCGAAGCCGGCCATGTCAATCTGGTGGAAACCCTGGCCGAGCGCATCGCCGCTTTGTGTCTGGAAGACCGCCGGGTCCGCGTCGCCCGCGTGCGGGTCGAGAAGCTGGATGTCTTCCCCGACGCCACCAGCGTCGGAGTCGAGATCGAACGTTTCTCCGCCATACCTTAGGGCTCAGGATTAATCTTTGGTTTGTGACGAGCTGGCGCAACTTCTGTCGTCACACTGACACCGCCCCGCAACATTCAGAAGCGGTTGCCTTTTTTCCGAATGAGCGGTCTGCTCAGTTGTGCACACCGGCGGCGGGGCTGCCAAAACCCCCGAAGAGAGTCAAGCCAGGAAAAGAAAAATTCTCTCCGGCTTTGCGCTTGACAAGCGCTAAGTAATTGAAAAACAACAAAAACATCTTTTTTGCATATTTTTTAGGCAAACAGGTGAAACCCTTGGAGTCCTTTGGAGGGCACCCTGCTGCCCCTGGGTTTTCCTCAGAGTTATCCACAGACTCGGTGGATATTGTCCCAAGCCCCCCAATGACCGGGGGATGACAAAGCGTCAGAGCCAAGAACCACGCCGCCATGTCTCAGGATGATCCCCTTCCCTCTCCGCCTTTAGGAAGCTTCGCCGCCGGAGCCCTGGTCATCGAGGGCTATCTGAAGACCATGCCCGCCTCGCCCGGCTGCTATCGCATGCTGGATAAGGCGGGGGGCGTGCTTTATGTCGGCAAGGCCAAGAACCTGAAGAAGCGGGTGGTGGCCTATACCAAGCCCGAGCGCCTGCCGATCCGCATCCAGCGCATGGTGTCCCAGACCGTCAGCATGGAAATCGTCACCACCCATACCGAGGTGGAGGCCCTGCTGCTGGAGGCCAATCTGATCAAGCGGCTGATGCCGCGCTATAACATCCTGCTCAAGGACGACAAGTCCTTCCCCTATATCCTCATCACCGGCGATCACGCCTGGGCGCAGCTGCTCAAACATCGCGGCGCTCGGGGACGCAAGGGGGAGTATTTCGGCCCCTTCGCCTCGGCGGCCTCGGTCAATCAGACCTTGGGCTTCCTGCAGCGGGCCTTCCTGCTGCGCTCTTGCACCGATGCGGTGTTTCAAAGCCGCACCCGTCCCTGCCTGCTGTTTCAAATCAAGCGTTGCTCGGCCCCTTGCGTCGATCGCATCAGCCGCGCCGATTATGACGCCCTGGTGGATCAGGCCCGCGCCTTCCTGTCGGGCCGCAGCCAGGAGATCCAGCAGAACCTGGCCCGGCTGATGGAGCAGGCGGCGGATGAGATGGCCTATGAGCAGGCCGCCGTCTATCGCGACCGTATCCGCGCCTTGTCGCGCATCGTCGCCCATCAGGACATCAACGCCCAGGATGTCGCCGAAGCCGATGTCATCGCCCTGCATCAGGCGGGCGGGCAGGCCTGCATCCAGGTCTTCTTCTTCCGGGGCGGCTGCAACTTCGGCAACCGCAGCTTCTTCCCGGCCCAGACCCAGGATCAGAGCGCCGAAGAGGTACTGGCCGCCTTTATCGGCCAGTTCTACGACGACAAGCCGCCCCCCGCCGAGCTGATGCTGAGCAACGCCCTGGCCGACGAGGACGAGGCCCTGCTGACCCAGGCGCTGTCGCAGAAGGCCGGACGCAAGGTGACCCTGTCGGTGCCCAAGCGCGGCGACCGCCGCAAGCTGATGGAACATGCCTATGACAATGCCCGCGAGGCCTTGGGCCGGCGCATGGCGGAAAGCTCGGCCCAGCGCAAACTGCTGGAGGGGCTTGGCGAGCTGTTCGGACTGGATCAGGCCCCGGCCCGGGTCGAGATCTACGACAACAGCCATATCCAGGGCACCAACGCGGTGGGCGGCATGATCGTCGCCGGCCCCGAGGGTTTCCTCAAGAACGAGTACCGCAAGTTCAACATCAAGTCCGAGGAGCTGACCCCCGGCGACGATTACGGCATGATGCGCGAAGTGCTGACCCGGCGCTTCAAGCGAGCCCAGAAGGAAGACCCCGAACGGGATCGCGGCGGCTGGCCCGATCTGGTGCTGATCGACGGCGGCAAGGGCCAGCTGAACGTCGTCCTGGAGGTCTTTGCCGAACTGGGCGTCGAGGATGTGGGGCTGGTCTCCATCTCCAAGGGCCCCGACCGCAATGCCGGGCGCGAGAAGTTCCATATGGAAGGCCGCGACACCTTTACCCTGCCGGTCAACGATCCCTTGATGTATTTCCTCCAGCGCCTGCGGGACGAAGCCCACCGCTTCGCCATCGGCAGCCACCGCACCCGCCGCGCCAAGGCCATCGGCGTCACCACCCTGGATGATGTGGCCGGGATCGGCGCCGCCCGCAAGAAGGCCCTGTTGCATCATTTCGGCTCGGCCAAGGGCGTCGCCGATGCCGGGCTGGCCGACCTGGAAGCCGTGGACGGTATCAGCAAGGCCCTGGCCCAGAAGATCTACGACCACTTCCATCCTGCGGGGTAAAGCCCCTTTCGAAGCACAGCCTCTTGGGGTAATGTCCGCCGAAACACTCAAGCGGGCATTTCACCATGCATATGCACCCCAAGGATACGGACCCGCGCGTCCGGATGTTGATGAACTCGGAGAAGCTTGGCGATCGGGCCGAGGCGCGGGTCTATCATCAGCTGCATCAGGAAATGAAGCAGTGGGGCCATGAATGGGAAATTGGCTGGAGCGTCCCGGTTGAACGCAACCGGCAGGTCGATTTCCTGATCCTTCATGAATGCTATGGCGCCGCCCTGATCGAGGTGAAGCAGCCGCCGATGGTCGCCGTTCAGAACCAGGGCTGGACATGGCCGCTGGCGTTGGAAGGCGGCCTTGGCGCCCCCTTGGAGCGCGAAGCGGTCAATAAGCAGATCCAGGCCACCACCAACGCCTTCCGCGACTTCATCGGCCTGTCCTCGGGCAAGAGCATCAAGCCGGAAATCCACAATTTCCTGATCCTGACCGAGACCAGTCAGGCGATGTGGCGCAAGCATGCGGCACCGCTGCCCACCGTTCATTTGAAGCATATGGGCGAGGATATGGCCTTCCCGATGCTGGACGGCTTCGTGATTTGTCTGGCCGATCAGCTGCATGCGCTGCCGCATCTGATCGCCTCGCGCATGAAGGAACGCCACCCCGACAAAAAGAATCCCCGCCAGAGCGAGAAAGCCCTGTGGGAATGCCGGGATAAAATCTTTCAATGCGCCGGACTGACCTACGAGGATGACCAGGCCGGAGATTCTCCGACCGTCTTGTCGCGGCCTCCCGCGGCATCGGTGCCGCTGCTCCGCCGCCCCGGCAGCGTGGCCGCCATGATCATTCTGGCCTTGCTGCTGTCGGTGGGGGGATGGTCCCTGCTGCATGCCACACCCAAGCTGCCCGACAGCCCGCCCCAGGCCGAAACGGCGGCTCCGGCCAAGACGGTCGCCGCCCCGCCTAAGAAAGAGCATAAGCCCAAGCCCCAGGAACAGGCCGAGGCGCCCCATTGGCCGCCGCCCGGCGCGGTGATGATCGGGCCGGCCCGCTCGGACGGCGTCGGAAGCTATCCCATGGGCGGGGGCTTGAATGGTGGTTCGAATGGCGGCGGCGGAGCCGGCAGCACCTTCTGCATGGGCCCGAACTGCCCGGCGGGCGCCACGGTGTTGCCGCCGCGCTAACCGCCGCTGTTTACGGCTTGGGGGCGGATGTTCTACACTGCCGCGCCCAGACCCGACTTCAGCTAGCGGATCCGATGATCACCAGCCTGCCCAACCTGCTGACCCTATCCCGGATCCTGGTGATCCCTCTGTTGGTCGCCACCTTCTATGCCGAAGGGCCGTTCTGGCGTTGGGTGGCCTGCGGCCTGTTCGTCGCCGCCGCCATCACCGATTATTTCGACGGCTATCTGGCGCGGCGGCAGAACATCGTCTCCAGCTTCGGCCGCTTCCTCGACCCCATTGCCGACAAGCTGCTGGTGGCGGCGGTGCTGCTGATGCTGACCGCCTTCGACCGGCTGGACAAATGGAGCGTACTGCCCGCTCTGGTCATCCTGCTGCGTGAGATTTTGGTCTCGGGCCTGCGGGAATATCTGGCCGAGCTGCGGGTCGGCATGCCGGTCAGCCGTCTGGCCAAGTGGAAGACCGGCATCCAGATGACGGCCCTGCCGACCCTGCTGGTGGGCGATGCCGCTCCCGCCTGGATTCCGGCCCAGGATGTCGGCGTGCTGTGCCTGTGGGCGGCAGCCGCCCTGACCCTGATCACCGGCTGGGATTATCTGCAATCGGGCCTGAAACATATGACTGCGGACCCGTCCTAAGATGGCCCTGACGCCGGACGGCTTCGACTGCTGTGGCGGCTCTGGCGATCTGATGACCGTCGACGAGGTCCTGACCCTGCTGGCCGAGCGCATCTTGCCGGTTGAAGAGGTCGAAACCATCCCCCTGCGTCAGGCCTTGGGCCGGGTGCTGGCCCAAGATGTGGTCTCGCCCATCGATGTGCCCGGCTTCGACAATTCCGCCATGGACGGCTGGGCCGTCTTTACCGCCGATCTGTCGCCCACCGTCTCGGTCCGCCTGCCCATCGGCGGACGCATCGCCGCCGGTCATCCCTTGGCCGAGCCCGCCCGCCCCGGCTTCGCCTATCGCATCTTCACCGGAGCGCCGGTTCCCGCCGGTCCCGACGCCGTGGTGATGCAGGAAGACTGCCGCGAGCATGACGGCCATGTGATCCTGCCCCCCGCCCCGAAGCGCGGCGCGAACATCCGCAAGGCCGGAGAATCGGTGGCCAAGGGCGGCATACCGCTGACCGCCGGAACCCGTCTGTCGCCCCAGCATCTGGGAGTGGCCGCCACGCTGGGTCTGACCGAGGTGACGGTGCGCCACGAACTGCGGGTGGCGATCTTTTCCACCGGCGACGAACTGCGCGAGCCCGGCCAGCCGCTGGAGCCCGGCGCCATCTATGACGCCAACCGCTACACCCTGTCGGGACTGTTGCAGCATTTCGCCGTGCCGTTCGACGATCTGGGGCTGCTGCCCGACGATCCTGACGCCATCCAGGACGCCCTGGCCGAGGCGGCGCTGGAGCATGACCTGATCCTAACCTCGGGCGGCGTCTCGGTGGGCGAGGAAGATCATGTGAAGGGGGCCGTCACCGCCCTGGGCAGCCTGCATCTGTGGCGCATCGCCATGAAGCCGGGCAAGCCCCTGGCGCTGGGGCAGGTGCGCGGCATTCCCTTCCTGGGGCTGCCAGGAAATCCGGTGGCGGTGTTCCTGGGCTTCCTGATGTTCGCCAAGCCGCTGCTGGGGCATCTGTCAGGCGCGACGGTCACGCCGCCCCGCCGCTTCCCGCTGCCCGCCGCCTTTTCCCTGAAGAAGAAGGCCGGCCGCCGCGAATTTCCCCGCGCCCGCCTGACGCCGTCGGCCTTCGGCACGGTGGTCGAGCTGCATCGCAGCGACTCTTCGGGCGTTCTGACCTCGGTCAGCAGTTGCGACGGCATCGTCGAGATCGGCGAACAGGCGGTCGAGATCGCGCCCGGCGATCTGGTGGATTTCATTCCCTTTACGGAGCTATTGGCATGAAGCTTCTTTATTTCGCCTGGATGCGCGGCAAGATCGGCTGCGGCGAGGAAAGCGTGCCCCTGCCCGAAGGCGTCGACAATGTCGGCCAGCTGATCAGCTGGCTGCAAGGCCGGGGGCCGGGCTATGCCGATGCCTTCGCCAGGCCGGGCCTGATCCGCTGCGCCGTCAATCAGAACTATGCCAACGCCGTAGCCACCGTCACCGATGCCGACGAGGTGGCCTTTTTCCCGCCCATCACCGGGGGCTGAGCGCCATGATCCGTGTCCAGGCCGAGGACTTCGACCCCGGCGCCGAGATCGCCGCCTTATCCGATGCTTGCGCCGGAGCCGCCGGAGCGGTCGCCAGCTTCACCGGATTGGTGCGCGGCAACGATGATCTGGTGGCCATGACCCTGGAACATTATCCCGGCATGACCGAGCGGCAATTGGCCGCCATCGTGGCCGAAGCGGAAAGCCGCTGGCCGCTGCTGGGGGTAACGGTGATCCACCGCTTCGGACGGCTGCTGCCGGGCGAACGCATCGTCATGGTCGCCACCGCCTCGGGCCATCGCGGCGCCGCCTTCCAGGCCTGCGAGTTCATCATGGACTGGCTGAAGACCAAGGCCCCCTTCTGGAAGCTGGAAGAACGCCAGGATGGCCCCCATTGGGTCGAGGCCAAAAGCGCCGATGACGATCAGGCCGCCCGCTGGTGACACATCCGGAGGTTTACTTGGCGGCTCCCCTCTAATGAACTATAACCAATAGCCTAGATTAAGACTTTGGGGTTCCACCCGGTGACGGAGCAGGACAAAGAACAGCCAGCAGCGGATGCGCCGTCCCCCGAGGGGCCGCGCAAGACCCGTGAGCTGTTCCGCTATCTGATCACCACCTTCCAATCCATGCTGCCGCCCGACAAGGCCGCCCAGTTCGGCGCTCTGTCCGGTCAACTGGAAGCCGCCGTCGAGGAAAGCTGCGCCGCCTGCATGGCCAACCGCCAGGTCGCGCCCAATCTGGCCCATGATCCCCGGCGCTCGCGCTTCCTGCTGCGCCTTGTGGTGGGCAAGGTCTCGCCGCTGTTCAGCGGCCCGCGCCCCAAGATGCCGCGCTCCCTCATCGAAGGGCTGGACCGCTATCTCAAGCGCGCCTTCGGCCAGATGATCTATGACGAGCTGAACGCCGAAGCCGACACCTTGCTGTTCCATATGAACTGCGACGACGACCACGAAATGTGGCGGCTGATCCGCGAGAACAACGACTGGAGCCGCTTCGTCGATACGGTGTTCATCCGCATCCTGTTCCGCTTCGAGAACTTCGCCAGCGGCAAGATGAAGTTCGTCACCATCCTCGACACCACCATGCGGGAAGCCTCCAGTTTCAACTTCACCGACGAGCATTTCTATATGGTCTTCGAGGCGCTGTTCACCGGCCTCTATGACCAGCTGGAGATCGAGGACCAGCGGCTGCGCTGGGACTTCCACTTCGGCGACGGCACCTGCCGCCGCATTTCCGGCATTCTGGATCAGGGGCTGGTCAATATGCTCAGGCGCCGCAAGAGCAAGCCGGCTCACCGGAAGTAGGAATCTTCGGCAGCGTCAGGTGGAAACAAGACCCCTGACCCGGCGTCGAGGTGATCCAAATACGCCCGTCATGGCTTTCGACGATCTTTTTGCAGATGGACAGGCCGATGCCGGTGCCTTCGTAATTCTGCTGGGTGGTCAGCCGCTGGAAAACCCCGAAGGCGCGATCGAAATCCTTGGCGGCAATGCCGATGCCGTTATCCTGCACCTGCAATTCCCACATTTTCCCGGCATCGCGGCAGCCCACCGCGATCACTGGCGCCCGGTCGGGAGCGCGATACTTCAGGGCGTTGCCGATCAGATTTTGGAACAGACGGGTCAGCTCCATGGCATGGCCCATGACCTCGGGCAGACAGTCGGGCAGGGTCAATTGCCCATCCACATCGGCGCGGGCGGCCTCCAGCATGAACAGGCAGTCGGCCAGAACGTCCGATAGCTTGACCCGCTCGGGGGCGCGGTCGCTACGGCCGACCCGCGAATATTCCAAAAGATCGACGATCATCCGGTCCATGCGCTTGCCGCCGGTGACGGCGGTATCGATGAACAGCTTGGCATCCTCGTCCAGACGCCCCTGCAGATGCCGCTCCAACAGGCCGACATGGCTGATGATCGCCCGCAAGGGCTGGCGCAGATCGTGGGAGGTGGCATAGGCGAACTGTTCGAGATCGGCGTTGGAACGTTCCAGTTCCTTGGCCTGATCCTCAAGCTTCTGCAAGGCGTCGCGCAGCTGCAATTCGGTCTGCATGCGCTCGGTGATATTGACCCCGGCGCAGGACAGGCCATAGACCCGGCCCTCGGCATCGATCAGGGGCTCGATGGACAGGTCGAACCATTCGGTGTCGGGATCGTTCATCCGCGATGCGATCTCCACCCGTTGGCCCTGTCCGCTGCGCAGCACCTCTTGCTTGATGGGAATGACCCGGGCCGCCAATTCCGCATCGAGCAAATCATGCTCATAGACTCCCACCGTCTTGGTGGCGAAGCCGATCTTGGGATTGAAGACCCACAGATAGCGCAGATCCCGATCCTGGTGATAAAGGGTGGTCGCGCTGAGGGTCAAAGCCTGGGCGAAGCGGTTGATTTCCACATCCAGCTCGTGGATGCGGCGCATCTGCCGCAGGATCACGTCGCTGACGGTGGTGCAGACGGTGCCCACCACCTCTTGCTCCCAGTCCAGCCAAGGCTTGGAAACGCCCCGCTTGACCTCGGTCCAACGATCGAAGGAGCGGCGCGGCAAAACCGGCAAACCATCCTCGCCGGCCAGCTTTTCCGGCTTTCCGGCCCAGGTGACTTCGTGAATTTCCTCAGGCCGGAAGAACAGCAGCACCGGATGGCGGGGATCATCGTTCAGGATACCGGCCAGCACGCCGCTGGCGATGCCTTGATGCGCGGTAAAGGGCGGATAGATCTGCGACAGGGTGGCGGTGGCGAAGACCAAGCCCTCCGCCTGCTGCCGGACCCATTGCACCAGCGCGATGACATCGGCGGCGGGCAAAGCCTCGCCCAGTTGCCGGACCATCGCGTCGCCGCATTCGTCTTCCCAGACCACCGCCGCGCCGGAACAGCCCGGCAGCAGTTCCAGGATATTGGGCGAGCCTTCGGTCAGAGCGGCCAGAAAATCGTCGGCGCCCGCCAGCTTGCGCAGGGTGGCGGAATAGGCATGGAGATCATGCTCCTGATCCGCCTTGGTCTTCTGGCTGGTCAGGGCGTTCAGCCGCAGCGAAAAGGCCTGGACGATGCCGACCACCTTGTGACGGATCAGCGAGGCCACCGCATGGGGCTGGCGGTGATGGCCGATCACCAATCCCCACAGCTCGCCATCACACATCACCGAAACCGACATGGCGCCATCGACGCCGATATTGCGCTGATAGAGCCGATGCACCGGCGACACGCTGCGATAGCGGCTGTGACCGATATCGAAGGGCTTGCCCTCCTCGGTCGGCGGCAGCAGCGGAACTTCGCTATAGTCGCGGCGGGGAATCCAGCGGTCGCGGGTCAGACGATACAGCGCCCGCGCCTGGGCCGGAATATCCGAAGCGGGAAAGCGCAGCCCCAGGAAGGATTGATCCCAGTCGGGGCTCAGGCTTTCCCCCAGCACATCGCCATGCCCCTCGGGGTCGAAGCGATAGACCAACACCCGCTCGAAACCGGAAATCGCACGGATGGCCTGGGCGGCGAAGGCGGAAAGCTCGGCCAGATCGGTGATCTCGCTCATCTGCCGCAAGGTCAGCTCGGTCGAGAGCGAGGCCTGTTCGCTGTGAATGGCCGCCAGCCCGTCGCCGATCGGCTCGAATTCACAAAAGATCGTCTCGCCCGACAGGAAACAATGCAGCTCGACCCAGCCCAGCCGGGGAAATTCCGCCAACAAGAAGCGCTCGGAGGGTCCCGCGGCCTGCATCTGGCGCAGATGCTCCAGCAGCGGCGGCGACAGCCAAGGGGGAACCTCGCCAAGGACAGCTTGCCCGAAAACCGAATCGAGATTGTCGCTGCGGGTGACAAGCCCCAGCGTCTTGCCGTTCAAACCGACCAGATAGCCATGGGGCTGGATCGCCCCTGCCAGATGAATGGCTTCCTGGGCGCAAAGGTCTTCGCTGCGTTGAATGACTTCCGACAGATTGGTTGTCGCAGCCATGACCGGTCCTTTGCCTTGGGGCCGCCATTGCGGCGGCCAGTCATCCCCAAAACCATGCCCGAAATAACAGTATCTGTTATCCGGGTATTCGCCAACGAGAGAAAGTGATCAAATGAGAATCACCTTAGCAGATCGCAGCAGCCAAGCCTCAAGGCTGGCGAAGGTGACCAGAGCCGCCTCCACTGCCTCCGAGGTCAGGGACGGCTCCGCATCCAGCCGGTCGGACAGCGCTTGCTGAAAGGACCGCCACCAGGGGCCGGCGCCATCGCCGTGGAATCCATGGAAATGCGTGATCTCGGGCGTCTGCTCGCCGAAGCTGCGCCATAACCGCTTGCGGATGACCTGACCGCCCAGGGTCGCGCCCTCCAGCACATACAGCATGCCAAGCTGGGCCGGCGGCGAAACCAATTCGGGGACATCGTGGCAAAGGGCAAGCCCCTCCGCCGCCAGCCCCAAGGCCGACAAATCCTGAATCAGGGCGGGATATTTGCGGCGAATGCCGATCTCTTGCGCCAAACAGGGGCTCTGGCGGAACAGCCATTCCTCGGCGGGACGGTAATAGCCATAGAGCCCGGCCAGCGCCCGGCGATAGTCCTGGCTGGACACCGAATCCGAGGACAACGGCGCCATGACGGCGGTTTCCTCAAGCCGGGCATGGGCCGAGCGGGTCGCCTCGCGCAGGGTGGCGCAGGCCGTCACCGGCGGCGACGCAATGCGCCCCGGGCCTTGGCCGCTTCGGCGGCCAGCATGGCCTCGACATGGCGGCCCTGGAACATGGTGATGCCGACGCTCTGGCCCCAGTCGATGGCTTCCTGATTGTCGCAGCGGCAGAGAATCACCCGCGAGGCGCCGCAGCGGCGGACATAGTTGTCAAGGCTGTCGCCGTTGGGCATCAGCCCTTGGGGCATGTCGGGATGCCAGACCATCTTGACCAGATCGATGCCAAGGCGTTCACGGTCGACGAAGGGCAGGCTTTCCAGATTCACGCCGTCGATGCAGATGCGATAGCCCCGGTCATGGGCGAAATCGCGGGCGAACAGGAAGGCGCCCAGATCGACGAACACATCGACCTTTTGCAGCTCCAGCACGATGGTGCCGCGCATGCTGGCCTTCAGATTGTCGTCGAACACCAAGAATTCAGGCGCCAGCAAGGTCTGAACGTTCAGATTGACGCTGATATCGCCGGCCACGGTGCGGTCGTCATGCTTGTTCAGCAGCGACAGCACCCGCTTGTCGAGCACTTCCGTCAGCTGCTGGAACAGCCAGGGGCTTGAGGCCAGATTGACGTTCGGTAGAATGGTCTCGCGCAGATCGGCGATCGAGATGAACAGCTCGTTGAACACCGGCTGCGGCGCGGCCTTGCCGATGATGGCGCAGATGGCCTGACGGCGCATCATGTTGGACAGGTCGGCGCGGACCAGCGATTCCTCGACCTTGGCCAGAACCTCGGGCGTCAGCGGATCGCCGCGCCCCATCTGCCGCGGCGTCTGCTTGGCGGCCATGTTCTGGGTCAATTCCTGATTGCGGCGGTCCTGCTCTTCGGCGGCCATGCGATGGGCGAATTGCAGCATCTGGTCATAGTCGCGGTCCAGGATGAACCATTCCAGGAAGCTGGGCTTGCCCGAGCGGCCGTCATCCACCAGCAGCGGATCGTCGCTGAACATGAAGCGCAGCTTGACCGTGGCGGCTTCCACCTCGTCGGCGGCGGTGTCGCGGAAGACGAAGACCAGATCGGAATTGGTCAGCGAGAACACCTGCCCCTTCATCTGCTTGACCAGCCCTTCGAAGCTGGACAGGGCGATGCGGATATGATGTTCGCGGCGGTTGGTCGCTTGCAGCCCCGACAGCTTGATCACCACGGCGCGGCGGCCCCGGCGATGCTTTTCAAGCTTTTGCAGATAGTCGATCAGCAGGTTTTCCTGCCCGACGAGCCGCTGGGCGATGGCTTTTTGCTGGGCCGTCAATGCCGGTTCGATGCGCGGAGGCAGCATGATCAGGACTCCTTCCGCCGCGCCTTGGGCGCCGACATGGTGGGGGAACTGTCGAGCATGTCATGATTGCCGCACTGCCCGCGCAACGGCCCGGTGATGACATTGTGGCGGGCGATGCATTGCTGCAGCGAACAGGCGGCGGCATTGGGGCAGGCCGCCATGGTGAAGGCCGCCAGCATGGCGTCGACATAACGTCCTTGGAACCGCTGGATGCCCCGGTCCAGACCCCATTGGATGGCGGCCTCGGAGTCGCAGCGGGACATGACGATCTTTTCCGGCCCCAAGGGCCGCAAGGCGGCGCCGACGACGCTGCTATGCTCGCCGTCCTTCATCTCGGGGCTCCAGACCACCTTATAGAGGTCGGCATCGAATTCGTGGGTATCGAGGAATTGCAAGGTCAGCTCGTTCAGCCCGTCGATCACCACCTGATGGCCGTTCTGGCGCAGGCGGTCGCGGGCCTGGAAGAAGCCGCGGCTGTCGGCCAGGATGTCCAGCACCTGAAGTTCCACCGAGATTCCGGCGCGGCTGCCCTGCTGGGCCTCGAAACGTTCGAAGTCCTTGGACAGCACCGTCTCCAGATTAAGATTCAAGCTATAGGACGGCGGCAGTTTGCGCAGCTTGGCCTCGGACAAGGCGCCCAGCACCCGCTGATCCAGGGTCAGGCTCAGATGCTGGAACAGCCAGCGGTTGGACAGCAGATTGATGTCGGGAGCCAGCGCCTTTTGCAGCTCGGCCATGGAGACGAAGAACTCCTGACTCATCACCTCGGCGGTGTTTTTCTCGGTGATGACGATGCTGGCCTGACGGCTGATCATCGGACTGACGTCCAGCGACTTCAGGCTGCGCATCACGCCGCCCAGGGCCTTGGAGTCCAGGTTCCGAAGGGCCGGACGGCCAGTGTCCTGACTGCGGACCTTCTTACGGGCCTCCAGGGTGGCCTGACGGGCCATGTCGACGAAATCGTCATACTCGCTACAGCCCAGATCGAACCAGGTGCAGAAATTATCGCGGCCGTCGCCGGCATCGTTATAGGTCAGCGGGTCCTTCGAGAACAAAGCCCGCAGCTTATAGATCATGTTCTCGACATCGATCGGATTGGCGTCCTTCAGCATGAAGACGATATCCGAGTTCAAGAACAGGAACATCTGGCCGCGATAGGCGTTGACCATCGGCTCCAGCATGCGCAGGGCGATGCGGATATGACCGTCCTGGCGGTTCTGCGGACGCAGGCGCGAGGTATGGATCTGCACGGCCATGCGGCCTTCGCGGATACGGCCGATACGTTCCGCCGCCCCCAGGAGCAGGCTCTCCTGGGTAACGATCTCGGGTCCGCCGTTGCCCGGCACCGGAACGTTCATCGACCATCCTTTCCAAAGTAAGGGTGACGGAACGCTTGCCAAAAGGCAGGTTCCATCCGATCTAGAGATAACACCCCACTATCAGAGCAACTAGTGGATAAATGCTTAAGAGCAAGACCTTACCCCACCGCACGCCGCCCGGTACCCGGCTTTACGCCATCGGCGACATCCATGGCCGCATGGACCTGCTGGAGCGCCTGCTGGGAATGATCGCCGCCGACGCTCGGGCCTCGACGGCGCCGCGCCGGGTGCTGGTCTTTCTGGGCGATTACATCGATCGCGGGCCGGGTTCGCGTCAGGTGATCGAGACCCTGATGGCCGGGCCGCCAGACCATACCGACGGGGCCGGTTTCGACTGGGCCGGTTTCGAATGGGTCTGCCTGAAGGGCAATCACGAACAGGCCATGCTGACCTTCCTCGATGATCCCTCGGCGGGGCAATCCTGGCTGCCCTATGGTGGGAGCGACTGCGTGGCCAGCTATGCCGGTCAGCCCCTGTCCCCCTCGGCCTCACCCGAGCATCTGCACAAGCTGCTGACCCGCCATCTGCCCGAGGAGCATCGCCGCTTCCTGACCGGCCTGCCCACCAGCCATCGCGAAGGCGACTTCTTCTTCGCCCATGCCGGCATCCGTCCGGGGGTGGCTTTGGATCGCCAGACATCCGACGATCTTTTATGGATCCGCGAGCCGTTCTTGTCCTCGACCCAGGATCACGGCGTCCTGGTGGTGCATGGCCATACCCGCGGCCCCGAACCGGACTGGCGGGCCAACCGCCTGAATCTGGACAGCACCGCCTTTCGCAGCGGCCGCCTGACGGCGCTGGCGGCGGAAGGAACCGAAGCCAAGCTGCTGCAAACCTGACGCATTGCGGAATCAGCCGCATCTCCGCATAATAGCGCGACCATTGCCTGGGACGACGATCATGCAGACCGATAACCGCTTCTTCGACGACATGGCCCGCATGGCGGGCGGCGCGCTCAATGCCCTGACCGGCCTGAAGACCGAGATGGAAGCCATGGTCCGTCAGCAGATGGAGCATTTTCTGGGCAATATGAACCTTGTTCGCCGCGACGAGTTCGAGGCGGTGCAGGCCATGGCCGCCAAGGCCCGCGAAGAGCAGGATTCCCTGTCGGCCCGTCTGGCCGATCTGGAAGCCAAGTTGGCGGCCCTGAAACCCGCCGCCCGCAAGAGCAAGGCGGCTTCGGGCGACAGCGCCGAGTAAAAGCCGCGGCTTTTCCAGGTTTCCGATAAAGAAATGCGGCGTTTTGCTGACATTTCATCCTTATCCACAGCAAAGCCCGGCTTTTGCCGGTTTTCGTCTTGCGCCGGTGGAATCCCGACGATAGGCTAGCTTTTGTGCGCTGCGGTGGATCGAACCACTATCCTTGGGTCCACCAGCCGCATCCGCGACAGGGCTAAGGGAGGTCGCCGCATGACATTCTCTGTGACTTTTGAAGAAGAAGCCGCAGCCAATCCGCTGGATGTGGTCGAACAGTTGGTCTCGGCCAACGAATGGGCTTTCGACCGGCGCAGCGACGACGAAATGGCGGTCGAGGTTCCCGGCCGCTGGTGCGATTACAGCCTCTATTTCGCCTGGCGCGAAGACATCGGCGCTTTGCATTTCACCTGCGCCTTCGACATGAAGGTCCAGTCGGGCAAGCGCGGCGCCATCCATGAACTGCTGGCGCTGGTGAACGAGCGCCTCTGGCTGGGCCATTTCGGTCTCTGGACCGACGAGGGCGTGCCCATGTTCCGCCACGCCACCCTGCTGCGCGGCCAAGGCGGCGCCAGCATGGAGCAGGTCGAGGATCTGGTGGATATCGCCCTGAATGAATGCGAACGCTTCTATCCGGCGTTCCAGTTCGTCATCTGGGGCGGCAAGACGGCGCAAGACGCCATTGCCGCCGCTCTTTTGGATACTGTGGGGGAAGCGTGACCCGTATTCTTCTGGTCGGTTGCGGCAAAATGGGTGGAGCCATGCTGGAAGGCTGGCTCGATCAGGGTATTTCTCCGGCGGATGTGGTGGTGGTCGAACCGTCCCAGCCCGCCTTGGCCGCCGGTGTCACGGTGGTTGCCGATCAGTCCGGCGTTCCCGCCGCCTTCGCCCCCGATGTGGTGGTGCTGGCGGTCAAGCCGCAGATGATGGACGGCGTCGCCCCGGCCTATGGCCGCTATCGCCAGGCGGTGTTCCTGTCCATCGCCGCCGGCAAGACCCTGGCCTATTTCGCCCAGCATCTGGGTGAAGGCGCCGCCATCGTCCGCGTCATGCCCAACACCCCCGCCGCCGTTCGCTGCGGCATGAGCGTGGCCGTCGCCAATGCCCATGTCTCGGCGGAGCAGCGCCGCCTGTGCGGCGAGCTCTTGAGCTCGGTGGGCGAGGTCGCCTGGATCGACAACGAAGCCCTGATGGACCCGGTGACGGCGGTGTCCGGCAGCGGCCCGGCCTATGTCTTCTTGCTGGCGGAAGTGATGGCCCAGGCGGGCATCGCCGCCGGTCTGCCGGAAGAGCTGGCCACCCGTCTGGCCCGCGCCACCGTGGCGGGTTCGGGCGAATTGCTGCGCCAGTCCGTGGAAGCGGCCGGTCAGCTGCGCCAGAACGTCACCAGCCCCGGAGGCACCACCTTCGCCGCCCTTCAGGTGCTGATGGGCGACGACGGCATGGGGCCGCTGATGACCCGCGCCGTGCGGGCCGCCAGCGACCGTTCCCGCGAACTCGCGGGTTAACCGTTCCGCACCCCCGCCAGGAACTGCCGCACCTCGTCCTGTAGGTGCGAGGCTTGGCTTGCCAGTGCCTTCGAGGCCTCCAGCACGCTGACCGAGGTGGTTCCCACCTGCCCGGTCGAGTTGGACAAGGCCGACAGATGCGAGGTCACTTCGCCGGTGCCCGCCGCGGCCTGCTGGACATTGCGGCTGATCTCCGAGGTCGCCGCATGCTGCTCCTCGACGGCGGCGGCAATGGCGGCGGCGATCTCGTGGATGCGGCTGATGGTGCCGCCGATCCCGCGAATAGCCTCGACCGCCTGAACCGTGGCCTGCTGCACGGTGCCGATCTGGCCCGAGATTTCCTCGGTGGCCTTGGCGGTCTGATTGGCGAGATTCTTGACCTCGCCGGCCACCACGGCGAAGCCCTTACCGGCCTCGCCGGCGCGGGCCGCCTCGATGGTGGCGTTCAGCGCCAAGAGATTGGTCTGACTGGCGATGTCGTTGATCAGCTTGACCACATCGCCAATGCGCGAGGCCGCTTCGGCCAAGCTCTGCACCAGGGTATCGGCCCGCTGGGACTCCGACACCGCCTCGGCCGAGATGCTCGACGATTGCTGCACCTGACGGCTGATCTCGCGGATCGAAGCCGACAGCTCCTCGGCCGCCGTCGCGACGGTGGTGACATTGCTGGAGGCTTCCTCGGCGGCGGCGGCCACGGCGCTGGCCTGGCTTGAGGTATCCCCCGCCACCCCCGACATGGTCTGGGCCGCGCCCTGCATGCGGCCGGCTTCGGAACCGATCACATCGGCCACCTGCATGACGCTGCTTTCGAAGCGGTCGGCCAAAGCCAGAGCGGTGCGGCGGCGGTCCTGCTCGGCCGTCTGCTTGTCCCGCTCTTGCTGATGGCGCAGCTGCTCGGCCTGGGCCGCCTCGTTCCTCAGGGCGAGAATGGAGCGGGCCAAAGCGCCCACCTCGTCGCCCCGTTCGGTCTCGGTGACGGCCACGGCGTAATCGCCCTTGGCCAGACGATCGGTGATCCCATCCAGGCGCGACAGCGGCACAGCGATGTGACGGGCCAGCCAGACCGCCCCGGCGGTCACCACCAGCGAGACCACCAGCACGATCATTCCGAAGCGAAGAGCGGCGGCGCGATATTCGGCATCCACGTCATCGATATAGATGCCGGTGCCGATCATCCAGTTCCAGCCGGGAATCCCCAGGGCATAGGACACCTTGTCGATAGGCAGATCGTTGCCCGGACGGGGAAACTGATAAAACACGGTGCCGCCGCCCTGCTGACCGGCCTCGATCAGCTTGCGGATCAGGGGCACGCCGTTGGGGTCCTTCATATCGAAGAAATTCTTGCCCTCGCGCTCGGGCTTGGGCGGGAACAGCACCGACTCGCCGTCATTCTTATAAATGAAGAAATAGTCGGTCTTGTCGTACCGCACGCCGCGCAGGGCCGCTCGGGCCATCTCTTGGGCGGCGGTCATTTCGAACTCGCCCTTGGCGGCGCGATCGTAATAGCCCTGGGCGATGTCACGGGCCGACTCGGTCAGATTGCGAACCTTGGTAATCCGGTCTTCCAGCATGGATTGGCGCAGGAAGGTCAAGGCCACCAAGGAAACCACAATGAAACCAAGAGCGCTGAAAGCGACCACTGCCATCAACTTTGTTGAGATCCCAAACTTAAGCCGCATGTCACACCCCCCGGATCCAGCGTTTACTGGATTAGACCCAACTTATGTAAGGGAAAGAGTACGCCGCTCTTCGATGGCTGGTAAATCGTCCATAGCTCCAAAGCGATCACACAAAAGACGCACACCCCGATACTTTCGATAGGGGGTACAAGACTCGCCCTTCCTCCACCCCTGAGCGTTTTAGTTTTGTTGCGCCGCGCTTAAGACGTTGACCTTCGGCACCCCTCGCCCCTACCCTCGTGAGGTCATTCCCCCGTCCATCTCTGCGAGACAGGAGCACCCCATGGCCAAGAAGCCCGAGACCTTTTTAGATTTCGATGTGACCAAGCTGGTCGGTGAGTTCAAGGTTCCCGGTGTCGACATCTCCACCTTGGTGTCCGCGCAGAGCAAGAATATCGAAGCGCTGACCCAGGCCAACAAGCTGGCCTTCGAAGGCATGCAGGCGGTGTTCAAGCGTCAGGGTGAAATTCTGCGTCAGGTGCTGGAAGAAGGCTCGACCGTCGCCAAGGAACTGATCGAGGCCGAAACGCCCCAGGACAAGGCCATCCGCCAGACCGAGCTGACCAAGGACGGCTTCGAGCGCGCCCTGTCCAACGCCCGCGAACTGTCCGAGATCATCGCCAAGTCCAACTCGGAAGCCTTTGATCTGCTGAACAAGCGCTTCTCGCAGATTCTGGACGAAATCAAGGACAGCATCGCCAAGTTCAAGTAAGGCCCGCGCCCCGGGCGAAGAGACCGCAGCCGCCAGCCAAGGCTGGCCGGCTGCTTTCTTGCGACTGTTTCGCAAAAACCTCTCGCCCTGATCCCGCGAAGGCGGCAGACTGAAAGCCGAGACGAAACGGAGTTCATGTTGCGCAACCGCCTGCAGATCGTTTTCTTCGCCATGGCGCTGCTGGTCCTGACGGGCCTGCTGGTGGCGGGCTTTACGGCCTGGTGGCAGCGCCCCAGCGAACTGACCATGGCCACCGGCCCCGATGGCAGCGCTGAACGCCGTTTTGCCGAAAAGCTGTCGGCGCTGCTGGAAGAACGGCACGCCACCATCCGCCTGAAGCTGCTGCCCAGCGAAAGCTTCGTCGCCGCCCAGGAACGCTTCGCCCATTCCGGCGCCGATCTGGCGATCTTGCGGACCGATGTGCGCTTTCCCTCTTTCGCCCGCGCCGTGGCGATTTTGGAACATGATCCGCTGCTGATCATCGCCGCCTCTGGGGTCGAGCTGAAAAGCATCGCCGATCTGCGCGGCAAGCGGCTGGTGGTGCTGGGCGATGACGGCCGCAACGAGGCGCTGGTCCGCCAGATTCTGGATCTCTACGACGTCGATGCCGCCGACACCCCCCTGCGGACCATGCCCAAGAGCAGCGTCATGATCGACCTGCTCAAGGATTTCGACTTTATCCTGAATTTCGAGCCGCTCTCGAAAATCGCCACCACCCGCGCTTATGAAGAGCTGGCCGATAAGCTGAAGGGCTTTTCCCTGTTCGGGGTTCCCGATTCCAACGCCCTGAGCCGCAAGGTGCCCGGCCTTTACGCCGAAAGCCTGGATGCCGGCCTGTTGTCGGGGGCCCCGCGCATTCCCGACGAGGACACCCCGACGGTCGCTATGCGCCGGCTGTTGATGGTGCGCGAGGATGTCCGCAATCCGGCGGTGGCCGAGCTGCTGCGCATCATCCTGGCCAGCAAGGCCGATCTGGGCGTCGACCGCCGCTTCGCCAGCCATATCGAACCGCCCGAGACCGAAAAGGACAGCGCCGTCCCCGCCCATGAGGGGGCTGCCGAATTCGTCGATAGCGAAGTGGAAAGCTTCTTCGAACGCTATTCCGACGTCATCTATCTGGTCTTGTCGGTGGGATCGGTGGTGGGATCGTTGGGGCTGGCCGGCTTCACCGCCGCCACCCGCGTCAAGCCGGTCAAGGCCGGCGAACGGGCCCATGACGTGATGATGCTGCTGGACAAGATCCGCGCCGCCGACAGCGCGCCCGAGCTGGATATCGTCGAGACCGAACTGGAAGACGTGCTGAAGGAAGTCCTGCGCGGGCTGAAAGACGGCACCGTCTCGGCCGAAGGGCTGGATGCCTTCCGCATGGGCTATGAACATGCCCGCGAAGCCCTGCATCTTCAGCGCAAAGCCCTGACACCTTAAAGCCGACGACACCCGCTCTCAAACAAACAGCCCGCCACCTTGCGGGGGCGGGCTGTCGTCAGCGTTGGATTCTTCAGCCGATCAGGCGCGACCGGGTTTCCGAGATCAGGGTCATCAGGCTTTCCAGCGGCACCCCGTCACTGGCCATCAGACGGCGCATCAGGGGGTCTTCGACCAGCTCCATCAAGGACGGCTCTTCCTGTGCTTGATAGCGCGTGCTGCAAGGATTTCGGCGGCCCACCACCACAACCGAGGGCAATCTCTCGACGGAGACGGGAGAAGGCTTGCATACGTTGATCGTCATGGCGGTCCCCTTTCCTCTGTTTCATGGTGATCGATTACAAAACCACTATAGCCGAGTATTGCACCTTTCGAAATGGAACCGGCCTTATACTCAAGATTTATAAAGTCGATGATTTTGTAAAAATTTAAACAACAAGCCGCATACTTTCTGGGTGCTGCGGCTCATTCTTTATATGGAGTGTGTTTTAAATATGGCAAGAACGGGCAGGAAAAGATTCCGCTCAGTTGCCCCGCTCCGGCGCCATATCACCGCCTCAACCGAACGAAGAATCCATTGAAAGGTTATGGAAAATAAACCACCCTTATGCCAACGAAACGAGCAAGAACAAGAATCATGGCGAGGCTCGGGGGAACCAAGATCAGCACGCAGAATTTTCTGCCACGGCGCACCATGCTGCTGCGGGTGGCGGTCTGCGTTTTGCTGCTGAATATCCTGCTGGCCAGCGTGCTGGGCATGTCGCTGCTGGATGCCCGCAAACACTATCTGTCCAACGCCCTGGCCAGTGTCGAGAACCAATCCCTGGTGTTCGAGCGGGATTTCAGCTCCAGCATCGACCGCATCGATCTGGTGCTGCAACTGCTGGCCGAGCGGGTCGGGGACTCCGCGCTTGCGGCCAAGGATGGCACCCACCTTGCCAATGACCGCCAGATTACCGAGATTCTGATCCGTGAGCGGCGCTGGCTGCCGGAAATTCTGGGGCTGCGGGTCGCCGATGCTCAGGGGCGGATCACCCTATCCTCGGACGAGCCGCTGACCGGCCCGGTCAGCATCGCCGACCGGCCGCGCTTTGCCACCCTGCGCGATCACCCCGAGTCCGGCCTGGTGGTCGAGGGACCGATCCAAGGACGCCTGAGCGGCAAGCAGGTGCTGATCTTGTCCCGCCGCATCAACGGCCCCGGCGGCAGCTTCGCCGGCGAGGTCCATGCGACGCTGGCCTTGGACAAGATCGGCGCGAGCTTCGCCAGTCTGGCTCTGGGAGACTCGGGCAATGTCGGGCTGTGGGGGCCGCAAGGGCTGTTCTATGTCCGCTACACCCGGCTGCGCGGCATCGAGATCGGCGGCAATGTCCAGGCTTCGACCAAGCTACGCTCGCTGATCGATTCCACCGAGACCCAGGCGCTGTATCACACCGTCGCTCCCGCCGACGGCATCGAGCGGGATTTTGCCTTCCGCAAGGTTCCGGGCCGCCCCTTCTATCTGGTGCTGGGCATCTCCACCGACGAGGCCTTGCAGCCCTGGCGCCAGGAAGCCCTGCGGGATCTGGTGGTGGGACTTCTTCTGCTGCTGGTGACGGGATCGGCGGGCGCGGTAATCTATGTCGGCTGGGCTCAGCGCCGCGACGCCGCCATCGCGTTCGAGCATCGCCAGGCCGAGGCCATCACCCAGGTCGAACAGGCCCATGCCGAAGCCGAGGAAGCCCGGCTGCGCAGCGAATCCATCCTGACCTCGGCGGGCGAAGGCATCTGCGGCATCGACCTGCTGGGCAATGTCACCTTCATCAACCAGTCGGCCCGGCGCATGCTGGGCTGGGAAGACGACGAGGGCATCGGCTGGAACCTGCATGACAAGGTGCACCACCATTACCCCAACGGCGAGCTTTACCCCGCCGAGCGCTGCCCCACCTTCAGCATGCTGCAACTGCCCGCCTCCGAAGTTCGGCCGATCCGCATCGAGGGCGAGATGTTCTTCCGCAAGGACGGCACCGCTTTTCCCGTGGAATTCACCTCGGCTCCGATGATCGAGAACGGACAGCTGACCGGCGTCGTCACCCTGTTCCGCGATATCGGCGACCGCCTGCAATCGGAGCAGCGCCGCAAAGCCGCCGAGACCGATCTGCGGGCCAGCGTCGCCCGGCTGAAGCTGGTGCTGGAGACCGCCGCCGAAGGCATCATCGGTCTGGATGACGAAGGCCGGGTGGTCTTCGCCAACAAGGCCGCCGCCGAGGCCCTGGCCTGGCCCCGGCCCGAGGATATGCTGGGCCGCCGCAGCCACGATGTCTTTGGCCATCATCTGGCCGATGGCCGCGATTGCACCGACGGCGACTGCGCCATGCGCGCCACCTTGCAGGACGGCCAAATCCGCCGCGTCGATGACGAGACCTTCCTGGGCAACGGCAAGCTGCCGATTCCAGTGGATTACGCCGTCTCGCCCCTGAAGGTGGAAGAGGTCATCGTCGGCGCCGTGGTCATCTTCCACGATGTCCGCGACCGCAAGGAGATGGAAGCCGATCTGAAACGCTCGAACGCCGAGCTGGAACAGTTCGCCTATGTCGCCAGCCACGATCTACGCCAGCCCCTGCGCATGATCACCAGCTATCTCGGCCTGATCGAGCGGCAGCTGAAAGAGCATTTCGACGAAGACACCCAAAGCTTCTTCGACTTCGCCATGGGCGGCGCCCGGCGGCTGGACCGGCTGATTCTCGATCTTTTGGAATATTCTCGCGTCGGCCGCATGTCACCGGGCCTGACGCCTCTGCCGCTGGGCGAGATCGTCTCGGACGCCCTGTTCAATCTGGGGGCCGCCATCGCCGAAGCCGGAGCCGAAATCAGCGTCCAGGATGGCCTGCCGCAGATTCAGGGCGATCGCTCCGAGCTGACCCGCCTGTTCCAGAACATTATCGGCAATGCCGTCAAATACCGCCGCCCCGACATCGCTTGCCGGGTCGAGGTCTCACAGGACATGCTGGGCCATGACTGGCTGATCCGCATTCAAGACAACGGCATCGGCATCGATCCCCGCGATCACGAACGCGCCTTCGGCGTCTTCCAGCGGCTGGTCGCCAAGGAACAGTACGAAGGCACCGGCATCGGCCTCGCCATCTGCAAAAAGATCGTCGAACATCACGGCGGCAGAATCTGGATCGAATCCGAACCCGGCCAGGGCTCGGCCTTCTGCTTCACCCTGCCGAGATCAAATCCCGCCTAAGGCCGAGATCAGCGCCCAAGCCTCGTCATCCACCGGCAGCACCGAAAGCCGCGACTGCTTGACCAGCGCCAGATGATTGAGCCGCGGATCGGCCTTGATCTGATCCAGGCTGATGGGCGTCGCCAGGGGCTGAACAGCCTTCAGGTCCACCATCACGAAGCGCCCCGCCGGATCGGACGGATCGGGATAGGCCTCTTTCACCACCTCGACCACACCGACAATCCGGCGCTCTTCCACCGAGTGATAAAAGAACACCCGATCGCCAATCCGCATGGCCTTCAGATTATTCGCCGCCTGATGATTGCGCACGCCATCCCAATGGGTGGTGCCATGCTTGACCTGATCATCCCACGACCATTTGGTGGGCTCGGATTTGACAAGCCAATGAGGCATGGGGGCTCCTTATGTCTGATCCAGCACTATCGAGCCTCCATAAATAGGATGCCCAACCGGGAAAGTCATCTCTGTGTCTCTGTGCCTCTGTGGTTTTCCGATTCCACCACAGAGGCACAGAGACACAGAGGGGGCTTACTTCATGCGGAAATGATTGCGCAGAGCCAGACCGAGGAGGAACAGGAAGAGGACGCCCAGGACGGGCTGAGCGCCGACCACCACCGTCAACAGCGATGACAAATGCTTCAGATCCTCAGGGTCCAGTAACTCGCGGAGGAAACTGAAGATGGAGAAGGTGTGGGTCATACTGAAGCCCAGCGACTTCCAAAACTTCCCCTCGCCAAAGTGACTAACCCAAGCGATGGTTCCGGCGGCGATGGTCACGAGCAAACCGTTCACGGGCCGAGCATAGCTCTGACCGTAGCCACTGAGCAGACCATAGAGGGCGATGGGAAGCCCCCTGAACCACCCCAACTCAACCCGGCGGCATTCCAACTCTTTGGCAAAGAAGAACATTTCGTCTTCATGCTTGTTCAGCCGGGCCATTTCCAGTTTGAGACGTTCGTATCTGGCGCGATAGAGCGATGCGAGATTTTTCGGAGGCGTTGGCGGCCAGTTGTGCTTGTGATCCCAGATAGTGCCTTCGTGGATAGTCGCGCCAGAGAAGTCTGGGGGTTGACTAAATCTTGTGGATTGTGCCGATATCGGCATCTTGATATATGCATTTATGAAATTAGCAAAACCTATATCCGTGTCATTTGTGATAATGCCGCCAGCAATAGACGATTTTATCAAATTAAGTTCATTAATTTCTGATGAATTAGTTATTAAAGCACCTACAACATTAATATTATTAGCTAAAAAATCAGCAATTCTTGTATTATTTAGCACAACACTGCCAAGCACATGCGATCCATCAATCGATAGCGATCCATACAGCGCACAATCATCAAATGTTATATCGCAAGATATAATGCAGGCAATTAATGCTAAATATACACTTTCAACACTAACAACAACAGTGTCTGAAAAAATATATCTATTGTATAAATAGCTAGCACTGCATATATGAACAACACCATTTCTCAAGTGAAGCTCGTCGAAAAATATATTATACGCTAAGACCAGACACTGCTCACTAACGCATTCCGAAATAAGATCACCATCAATGTACTCATTAATATCCAGCCCAAGCCCATCCACGAATTTTTTTTGATTCCTCAACAATCTATCATAAGAAAATTTATTCCATAACGATCGTATTATCTCATCCTCATTGTAGCCCTTGCATGCAGGGATCTCGGCTCTTATGCGAGCAGCAAAGGATTGAAGTGAGGACATGCGTGGTGCCCTCACTAGATCCCTTTCTTCCCCCATCAGGGCAGAACCTTCTTATAAGCCTTGATCACCACGCTTTCGAACAGGCCGGCTTTGGCATAGGGGTCTTGGGCGCAGAAAGCTTCGACTTCGGCTTTGGTGGCGAAGTCCAGCACCAGCATGCTGCCGGTCATGCCTTGGCCGTCGTCGGTCAGGGTGGGGCCGGCCATCAGAACCTTGTCGAGGACGGTCTTGATGAAGTCCAGATGGGCGGCGCGGTTGGCCAGACGGACCTCTTGATGGCCGGGCTTGTCGGTGCAGAGAACGAGATAGGCCATGGGTGTTACTCCTTGTTGAAGCCGAGTTCGGCTTTGAACGGGCGGGCCAACAGGCCCTGGATGGTGGCGTCGATGCCGACATTGCGATAGAGCAGCCCCTCGACGGCGGCGCAGATGGGCATTTCGATGCCCAGCTTGGCGGCCAGCCCCAGCACCGAGGCGGCGGTGGCGACGCCTTCGGTGACGGCGCGGCGCGAGGCGAGGATTTCTTGCAGGCTTTTGCCTTCGCCCAGGGCAAAGCCCAGGGAATAGTTGCGCGATTGCGACGACGAGGCGGTGAGCATCAAATCGCCCAGCCCCGACAGGCCCATGCAGGTTTCCGGGCGGGCGCCCTTGGCGATGGCAAGACGCATCAGCTCGGCCATGCCGCGCGTGATCAGAGCGGCGCGGGCATTGTCGCCCAGCCCCTTGCCTTCCACCACGCCGCAGGCAATGGCCAGCACATTCTTGACCGCGCCACCCATCTCGGCGCCGATCACATCGTCGGTGAGATAGGGGCGGAAGGTGGGGGTGCCCAGGGCTTCGACCAATTGCTGCCCCAGGGCGGCATCGGCGCAGGCCAGGGTGATGGCGGTGGGCAGGCCGCGGGCCACTTCGATAGCGAAGGTCGGGCCGGACAGCACCGCCAGCGGCGCGTCGGGCAGTTCCTCGGCCACCAGTTCGCTCATGACGGCGAAACTGCCGGCCTCGATGCCCTTGGCGCAGACCACCACCGGACAGCCGGGGCGCAGCAGGGGGCGCAGCTGATGACAGACCGGACGCAGGAATTGCGACGGCACCACCAGCAACAGCGTGTCCGAACGCGCCGCCTCGGCCAGATCGCTGGTGGCGGGCAGGGCCTTCAGCGGCATGTCGGGCAGATAGCTGCTGTTGCGGCCTTGGCTATTGATGGCCTGGGCCACCTCGGGCTCGTGAGACCAGAGCAACGCCTGACGCCCGGCCCGCTGGGCGGTGACCGCCAGGGCGGTTCCCCAGGCTCCTGCTCCGATGACGCCGATGCTGTCCATGCCCTGCTCCTTATAACCTGCGACGGTTATGCCCGGCCCCAAGCCTTAAGGCAACAGGGTGGCGATGACGGAATTGAGAACCAGCCGTCCCGGCGCGGTCGCCCGCAAGGCTCCGTGCCGCCATTCGGCAAAGCCGTCCTGGAGCATCAGCGCCAAGCCGGCCGGGTCCAGGCTGGGTTCCAGCGGCTGGCCGGTGATGCGGGCAAAGCGGGCAGCGTCCAGTCCTTCGGTCAGGCGCAGGCCCATCATCACCAGCTCGTCGCGGCGCTCCTCGAAGGAGAGCGGCGTCTGTTCCTGGGTGCCGTGACCATGTTCGGCCACCGCTTGCCGCCAGCGATCCGGCGTCTTGAATTGGCGCACCGCTTGACCATTCAGCCGTCCATGGGCTCCGGGACCGATACCGATATAGTCGTCGCCCTGCCAATAGAGCAGGTTATGGCGGCATTCGGCACCGGGGCGGGCATGGTTCGAGACCTCATAGGCGGGCAGCCCGGCGGCGGCGCAGAGCTCTTGGGTCAGGTCGAACATCTCGGCCGCTTCGTCCTCGTCGGGCAGCACGAAGTCCCCGCGCGCATGGGCGGGATGGAAGGCCGTGCCCTCCTCGATGGTCAGCTGATAGACCGACAGATGATCCGCCGCCATCGCCAGGGCCATGGCCAGCTCCAGCCGCCAGTCCTCGGCGCTTTGGCCGGGGCGGGCATAGATCAGATCGAACGAGATCCGGGGGAAGATGGCGTGGGCCAGCTCGACCGCCTGCACCGCTTGGGCGCTGTCATGCTTGCGGCCCAGGAAGCGCAAGGATTCATCGTCCAGCGCCTGCAAGCCCATGGACAGGCGGTTCACTCCCGCCGCCCGGAAGTCGCGAAAGCGGGCGGCGTCGATGGTGCCGGGATTGGCCTCCAGGGTGATCTCGACCCCCGGCGATACGGGCCATAGCGCGGCGATCTTGTCCAGCAGAGCCGCCGTGGTGGCGGGCTCCATCAAGGAGGGCGTGCCGCCGCCAAAGAAAATGCTGGTAACCTCGCGGCCTTGGGTCTGCTGGGCAAAATGCGCCAATTCGGACAGCAGCGCCGCCCGCCAGCCGGGCTGGTCGATGCCATTGGCCACATGGCTGTTGAAGTCGCAATAAGGGCATTTGGACAGGCAAAAGGGCCAGTGGATATAGATGCCGAAACTCAACCTGCGCCCTCCGACCAAGACAGTCGGCGCAGTCTATCCAGCTGGCCCCGCCTTGTCGTCACTTATGGCGGACAAGGGCGATGAAGCTGTCCACTTCCTCGCTTAAGTGCGCCGCCTGCTTGCCCAGATCATTGGCCGCCGTCAGCACTTCGGTGGCGGCATGACCGGCTTGATCGGCGGCATGATGCACGCCGGTGATGTTGGTGGAAACCTCGCGGGTGCCGGTGGCCGCCTGCTCGACATTGCGGGCGATCTCCGAGGTTGCCGCCGACTGCTCCTCGACCGAGGAGGCCACGGTGGCGTTGATTTCGCTGATCCGCTCGATGATCGCGGTAATGGCGTCGATGGCCTCGACCGCCTGATTGGTCGAGCTTTGCACCGCCGCGATCTGCGATCCGATTTCCTCGGTAGCCCTAGCGGTCTGATTGGCGAGATTCTTCACCTCGCCTGCCACCACCGCGAAGCCCTTGCCCATATCCCCGGCCCGCGCCGCTTCGATGGTGGCGTTCAGGGCCAGCAGATTGGTCTGGGCGGCGATGCCGGTGATCAGATCGACCACCTCGCCGATACGGGCGGTGGATTCGTTAAGGCCGAGAATCACCGATTCGGCACTGCCCGCCACTCGCACCGCTTCCGCCGAAACGCTGGCGGCCTCGGCCACCTGACGGCCGATCTCGTCGATGGAGGAATGCAGCTCCTCGGCCGCCGCCGCCACGGTCTGGACATTGCCAGCCGCCTGCTCCGAGGCCGCCGCCACCGCCGTCGACTGACGGCTGGTTTCCTCGGAGATCGAGGCCATGGACTGAGACGAGGACTGCATCTGGGTCGCCGAGGCCGAAACCGCGCCGACCACCTTCTTGACGCTGCTCTCGAAGGCGTCGGCCAGCTCCATCATGCCGGCATGGCGCTCTTCCTCGGCCTTGCGCTTCAGGGCGTCCTGCTCGGCCTGCAGCCGATCGATGCGGATGGCGTTTTCCTTGAAGACCTGAACGGCGCGGGCCATGGCCCCGATCTCGTCCTGATTGGACAGGGCCGGAACCTGCACCAGCTTGTCGCCCCCCGCCAGCAGACCCATGATGTCGGTCATCGCCCGCACCGGACCGACGATGCTATGCCCCACCACCGAAGCGAAGATCAGCCCGCCGACACAGGCGCCGATCACCAGGATCAGCATATGGGTCTGGCTGGAGCTCAGCTTGTCCTTCGAGAAATCGACCACCGCCGCCAGATCGTCCAGCTGCCGCTGACGGGCCTGGACAGTGGCCTTGCTGAAGCGCTCGGCCAGTTGCGGCATGGTGGTGACGACCATCTCGGCGGTGCCCAGCACGGCGCTTTGCAGATCCTTCAGAGCGGTGGAATAGTCGGTGACGATCGCCGCCACCGCCAGGGTGCGGTCCCGCCGTGCCCCCGTCTGACGTGAAGACAGCTGATCCAGAAGCTTGCTGACCTCGGCCAGCTTCACCGTGCCCGCCTCGGCCGGGGCCGGATCGCTTTTCAGCAGGAATTGATAGATGTTGATGCGGGCGTTCAGCAAGGTCGCCTGCGCCCGCCCGGCGGTCACGGCATTGTGGAAGTCCTGGTCCTCCTCGGCGTGAGTGACCACTTCCGACAGCCCTTCGACCGCCTTGCCGCCCATTCCCACCAGCTTGGCCAGGGTCTCGTCCCGCTGGCTGCGCAAGCCGGCCAGCCGCTCGATGGCGCCGGCATAGTCATCCAGCGCCGCCTGCGCCTCGGTCACGAAGCCCGCCGTCTGACCATCGGTCGCCGCCGACTTGGCCGCCGCGAGCTGTTCACGCAGCGCCTTCACCTGATCGCGGGCTTTTTGCAGGGTTGCCCCATCGCCATTGCCGGAAAAGGCCAGCACCACCCGCCGAAGGTCCGAGACATCGCGATCGATGCCCACCAGCCGAATCGCATCGCGCGATGCCCCCGACGTCTGGTCAAAGGTCGCCAGCGCATGCCGGATTCCCGACACGCCAATCAGTCCGACCACCGCCAGCAAGACCAATACGATGATGAAACCGGCATAGATCCGCGTCCTGACGCTGACCCGACCGGAGAGCCCCCCTCCCGACATGTTGCCTCCCATGATCCCTGATGCGATCTTATATTTTTAGGATTTTCTCCCTTGCGGTTGAATCCCAGCCAAGATTCACCCGAAGGATGTTCCATACGCCCCCAAAGCCGCGCAATGCAAGCAAAAATGCATGGCTGCATTGCATCATGCGCCGGGTATGCGAGGTGCCATGAAAAAGCCCGGCCTCCGCTAGGAGACCGGGCTCTTCAAAGCCAGACTGGAACAGCCGACTTACTTTTTCAGGTGATCGCGCACCAGCACTTCGGCGATCTGCACGGCGTTCAGGGCCGCACCCTTGCGCAGATTGTCGGCGACGCACCAGAAGGCCAGACCGTTCTTGACGGTCGGGTCCTTACGGATGCGGCTGATATAGACCGCGTCTTCGCCGGTGGCTTCCACCGGGGTGACATAGCCTTCGTTGGCGCGGTGATCGACGACGATCACGCCGGGGGCGTTCTTCAGGGCCTCGCGGGCGGCGGCTTCGTCCACCGGCTTCTCGAACTCGACATTCACAGATTCCGAATGGCTGACGAACACCGGCACGCGCACGCAGGTGGCATGGACAGCGATGTTGGGGTCGAGGATCTTGCGGGTCTCGACGGTCATCTTCCACTCTTCCTTGGTCGCGCCGTCATCCATGAAGACGTCGATATGGGGAATGCAGTTGAAGGCGATCTGCTTGGTGAACTTCTCGGGCTTGACCGGGTCGTTCACATAGATCGAGCGGGTCTGGTTGAACAGCTCGTCCATGGCGTCCTTGCCGGCGCCCGAGACGGACTGATAGGTCGAGACCACCACGCGCTTGATCTTGAACAGATCATGCAGCGGCTTCAGAGCCACCACCATCTGAATGGTCGAGCAGTTGGGGTTGGCGATGATGCCCTTCTTCTTATAGCCGGCGATGGCTTCCGGGTTCACTTCCGGCACCACCAGCGGGACATCGGGGTCCATGCGGAAATGCGAGGTGTTGTCGACCACGACGCAGCCGGCGGCGGCGGCGCGGGGGCTGTGCTCGGCCGAGATCTTGGCGCCGGGGGACGACAGGGCGATATCGACGCCCTTGAAGTCGAAGGTGGCCAGGTCCTTGACCTTCAGCACCTTATCGTCGCCAAAGGAAATCTCGCGGCCGACGGACCGCGCGGACGCCAGGGCGATCACCTCGTCGGCGGGGAAATTCCGCTCGGCCAGGGTTTGAAGCATCTCGCGGCCCACATTGCCCGTGGCACCGATCACCGCAACCTTGTAACCCATTTTCCAGTCCTCTCCGCTTTGTCTTCCGGCCTGCTGCCCCAACCGTGGCCTTCGTAACGAAAAGGCCCGCCGGGCTGATCCCGCGGGCCTTTTGGTGGTATGAATGAAACCGACCAGCCCGCCTTACGCCAGGGTCTTCTTAGTGGTGGCAGTTTTGGTCGTAGTGACGACGAAAGACCCCGCGCCCACCTGGGGCACGGCCTGGATCATCAGGCTGAGGTCACATTGCGACATTGGGTCACACTCCATCGACCGGACAGCATTACCCGAGCCCAGCGCTCAGTGCAAGGAGAAAGCTTAGGCCGCGTGCCCCGATTGCAGGCGCAGCAGAAAGGCCTCCAGCGCTTGCTGCAGCTTGCCCGAGACCTGCGCCAAACCTTGGGCCGAATGCAGCACCTCGTGAGCCGCGCTTTCCGCCTTTTGCGCCGTCTGCCCCACCCCGGCCAGATTGCGACTGACCGCCTGAGCGCCCTCGGCCGCCTCGCCGACATTGCGGGCGATGGCGTCGGTGGCGGCGTCCTGCCGGGCCAGCGCCTCGGCGGCGGCGCGGGACAGGCTGCCGACCTCTTTGACCACCTCTTGGAACGCCTGAATTTCCGCGACGGCGGTGCGGGTGCCCGACTGGATCGCGGCGATCTGCGCCCCGATTTCCTCGGTGGCCTTGGCGGTCTGGGTCGCCAATCCCTTGACCTCGCCGGCCACCACCGCGAAGCCCTTGCCGGCATCACCGGCCCGCGCCGCCTCGATGGTGGCATTCAGCGCCAGAAGATTGGTCTGATGAGCGATGGCGGTGATCATCTCGACCACTTGGCCGATGCGGTCGGCGAACTCGGCCAAGGTGCCCACCGTATGGCGGGAGCGTTCGGCGGCATCCTCGGCCCGGTTGGCGATCTCGACCGAGCGCCCCATCTGCCGCGACACTTCACGCAGGGAGCTGGACAATTCCCCCGCCGCCGCCGCGACGCTTTGCACATTGCCGCTGGCCTGCTCCGAGGCCGCCGCCGCCGACTGGGTCTCCCGCGCCGTGCTGTCGGTGGCCTGAAGCATCACCGAAGCACCGGAATGCAAAACCTCGGCGGTGCGGCCCACCTGCGACACCTCGGTCTGGACACTGTGCTTGAAATCCTCGGACAGTTGCCGCAAAGCCGAGGCCTTATCCTCGGCGGCCATGCGCTCCATCCGCCGCTGATCCTCTTGCAGCTCATGCACGCAGCGAAAGGCGTCGCGGGCGGCGGCAATGCCCCGCGCCACGGTGCCCAACTGGTTCTTCAGGCCGGTATCGGGAATGACCAAGGCATCCAGCGCCGCCGGATCATGGGCGGCGGCGATGATGGCCTGGATCACCGCGCCTTGCTGCGAGATGCGGCGGACCAGACGCATCAGCATCAGCCCCAGCAGCATGGTGCCGACAAAGCCGATTCCCAGCACGAAGAGTCCGCCCTCCAGCCGCAGCCGCGCCTTGAAGGCGGCGATATCCTGGCGCGAGGCCTGGATATCGTCGATGGTGGTGCCGACCACCCCCTTGACCTTGGAAAAGGCCATACGCTTATCGGCCAGATCAGCCCGACGTTGATCGAAGGCGGCGGACAGCTCCAACCGCTTGGCGTTCAAGCCATCCGCCACCGAAGCCGGATCGGCCACCGTAAAGGCCGAGGCATCGACTCCGACGAACTGCCCGGCGCTGTTGTGGCGTCCGCGATAGAACCAGACCAACCCCTTGTCGGCATCGGCGGTGATGAACAGCGAGGCCGGCTTGTCCAGGCCTCCACGGGCGCGGCGATCACTGACATGATCGCGGAAATTGGCGTCGCTATAGTCTTCGTCCCGCCGGGCCGAGGCCTGAGCGGCCGCGGCCTCCAGCAGGGTCTGGGCCAGGGCGGTTTCATCCTTGGCGATGGCCCGTTCCTCGGCATCGAAACCGGCATCGCCCATATGCTGAATGCCGGGAATGATGCGACCGAAGATGATGCCTTCGTAGCTTTCCTCGATGGCTCCGATGGTGCGATGGGCAATCAGCACCGAGACGCCGACGATCAAGATCATGGCGACCAGCAGAGTCGCCAAGAGCTCCCGCGCAATGCTGCGCCGAATCCAGTCGAACATTCCCCAACGTCCCCCTACCCTTGTGGGCGTGGCCCACTTTATCCTTAGGGTTGAAGGTACACAGGGGTCAGAACCCCAACAATTTACAGTTTGGTGACGGAAATATGACAGCTCGGCAGCCTGTCATATGACAAAGCCCCCGCCCGGAAACCCGGACGGGGGCTTTGCATGTCTCAAGCCTGGAGCCGAAATTAGCCGGCCAGCTTGTCCAGCTCGCGGACGATGCTTTCGCCCATGACCGTGGTCGAAACCTTGGCCTTGCCGGGCTGCATGATGTCGCCGGTGCGCAGGCCGCCGTCCAGCACGTTCTTCACGGCCTGATCCAGCAGATCGGCTTCGGCGAACATGTCGAAGCTGTAGCGCAGCATCATGCCGAAGGACAGCAGGGTGGCCAGCGGGTTGGCCAGGTCCTTGCCGGCGATGTCGGGGGCCGAGCCGTGCACGGGCTCATAGACCGCCTTGCGGTTGCCGTTGGCGTCGGCAGCACCCAGAGAGGCCGAGGGCAGCATGCCCAAGGAACCGGTCAGCATGGCGGCGCAGTCGGACAGGATGTCGCCGAACAGGTTGTCGGTGACGATCACATCGAACTGCTTGGGCGTGCGGACCAGCTGCATGGCGCAGTTGTCGGCATACATATGCTGCAGCTCGATATCCTTGTACTTGGCGGCATGCAGCTTGGTGACTTCTTCACGCCACAAGAGGCCGGATTCCATCACATTGGCCTTTTCGACCGAATGCACCTTGTTGCCGCGCTTCTTGGCCAGATCGAAAGCGACCTCGGCGATGCGGACGATTTCCGAGGTGGTGTAGACCTGGGTGTTCAGACCCTGGCGCTCGCCGTTCGGCAGGGTGGTGATGCCGCGGGGCTGGCCGAAATAGACGCCGCCGGTCAGCTCGCGCACGATCATGATGTCCAGGCCCTGGACCAGTTCGGTCTTCAGCGAGGAAGCTTCGGCCAGAGCGTCGAAGACGAAGGCCGGACGCAGGTTGGCGAACAGCTCCAGATCCTTGCGCAGACGCAGCAGGCCGCGCTCGGGCTTCACTTCGAAGGGCAGGTCGTCCCACTTCGGACCGCCCACGGCGCCCAGCAGCACGGCGTCGGCGGCGAAAGCGTCGGCCATGGTCTCGTCGGTCAGCGGATGACCGAACTTGTCATAGGAGGCGCCGCCGATCAGGCCTTCGGACAGATCGAACTTGATGTTGCGCTTCTTGGCCATCCAATCGATCACGCGACGGACCTGGGCCATGACTTCCGGACCGATGCCGTCACCGGCGAGGACGAGGAGCTTCTTGGTCGACATGGGGGATACCCTTCTTGATTACCATTGGGAAAAGGGCCGCCAGCCCATCAGAGCGGCGGCCCGGAAGTGATCCGCTTACAGCCAGGGCTGCTCGCGGCGGCGCTTCTCTTCGAAGCCTTCGATCTTGGTCTGCTTCTGCAGGGTCAGGCCGATATCGTCCAGGCCGTTCAGCAAGCAGTACTTGCGGAAGGGGTCGAGCTCGAACTTGATGCAGCCGCCGTCGGGACCGGTGATCTCCTGCTTTTCCAGGTCGATGGTCACGGTGGCGTTGGCGCCGCGCTGGGCGTCGTCCATCAGCTTATCCACATCGGACTGCGGCAGCTTGATGGGCAGAATGCCGTTCTTGAAGCAGTTGTTATAGAAGATGTCAGCGAAGCTGGGGGCAATGACGCAGCGGATGCCGAAGTCGAGCAGCGCCCAAGGAGCATGCTCGCGCGAGCTGCCGCAACCGAAATTGGCGCCCGCCACCAGGATGCTGGCCTTGCGATAGGCCGGCTGGTTCAGCACGAAGTCAGCGACTTCCGAACCATCCTTGGTGTAACGCATTTCGTCGAACAGATTCTTGCCCAGGCCCGACCGCTTAATGGTCTTCAGGAACAGCTTGGGGATGATCATGTCGGTGTCGACATTGAGGATCGGCAGCGGGGCCGCGACACCGGTCAGCTTGGTGAACTTATCCATCTTTCAATCCTTTCCACCGGCGTCGGAGGCGTCTGTCGGCTCCCCTCCCCTCGACGGGGAGGGGTTGGGGGTGGGGTGACTGTCGGCGGCTTGCTGCGCCAAAATCGACCCAATGACCTGAAGCACACCTTCTATATTCGCCAGCACCTCATTGTTCCAGAACCGAATCACCCGGTAGCCTTGATTTTCAAGCCATGCGGTTCGCATCGCGTCCCGTTCAGCCTCGGCATTCCATCCATGCTGCCCGCCGTCCAACTCGATGATCAGTCGTGCCGAGTGGCAGGCAAAGTCGGCGATATAAGCCCCCAGGGGAACCTGACGCCGGAAATGGAACCCTTTGGCCTTCATGGCCCGTAAGCTTTTCCACAGAACCTTTTCGGCTTCGGTCGGAGTTTTCCGTAAAGCCCGGGCTCGGTGGTTGGCCACCTGTGATGTCCTTATCTTGAAGCCCCCCACCCCCGGCCCCTCCCCACGAGGGGGAGGGGAGAGGTGGGCGGCATCAGTCTTACAGCTTGCGCCAGTCGGTCAGCTTGCCGGTGATGGCAGCGGCGGCGGCCATGGCGGGGCTGACCAGATGGGTGCGGCCCCCGCGGCCCTGACGGCCTTCGAAGTTGCGGTTCGAGGTCGAAGCGGAACGCTCGCCGTCGGACAGCTGGTCGCCGTTCATGGCCAGGCACATGGAACAGCCCGGCTCACGCCATTCGGCACCGGCCTCCAGGAAGACCTGGTCCAGACCTTCGGCCTCGGCCTGCTCCTTGACCAGACCCGAACCGGGAACAGCCAGGAAGCGGACATTGGCGGCGACCTTGCGGCCCTTGATCACGGCGGCGGCTTCGCGGAAGTCCTCGATGCGGCCGTTGGTGCAGGAGCCCAGGAACACGGTGTCGACCTTGATCTCGGTCAGAGGCTGGTCGGCGGTCAGGCCCATATAGGCGATGGCGCGCTCGACGGCGGCCTTCTTGGCGGGATCAGCGATGGCGGCCGGGTTCGGTACCTTGGCCGAGATCGGCAGCACGTCCTCGGGGCTGGTGCCCCAGGTCACCATCGGCTCCAGCGACGGAGCATCGATCACCAAGGTGGCGTCATAGGTCGCGCCCTCGTCGGTGGTCAGGGTCTTCCAATAGGCCAGAGCGCCCTCGAAGGCCGCAGCCTTCGGCGCGCGGGGCTTGCCCTTGATATACTCGAAGGTCACATCGTCGGGGGCGATCAGACCGGCGCGGGCGCCGGCTTCGATGGTCATGTTGCAGACCGTCATGCGGCCTTCCATCGACAGCGAGCGGATAGCCTCGCCGGCATATTCGATCACATAGCCGGTACCGCCGGCGGTGCCCAGCTTGCCGATGATGGCCAGCACCAGATCCTTGGCGCCGACACCGGCGGGCAGCTTGCCGTCGACGCGAACCAGCATGGTCTTGGCCGGCTTCTGCACCAGGGTCTGGGTGGCCAGCACATGCTCGACTTCCGAGGTGCCGATGCCGAAGGCCAGCGAACCGAAGGCGCCATGAGTCGAGGTGTGGCTATCGCCGCAGACGATGGTGGTGCCGGGCAGGGTGAAGCCCTGCTCGGGGCCGACGATATGCACGACGCCCTGACGGATGTCGTCCATGGCCAGATATTCGACGCCGAAGTCAGCCGCATTCTTTTCCAGGGCTTCGACCTGGATGCGCGACTCTTCGTTCTCGATACCCTTGGAACGGTCGGTAGTGGGAACGTTGTGATCGGCCACGGCCAGGGTGGCTTCGGGGTGACGGACCTTGCGACCGGTGTTGCGCAGGCCTTCGAAAGCCTGCGGGCTGGTCACTTCATGGACCATGTGGCGGTCGATATAGATCAGGCAGGTGCCGTCGTCCTGGACGTCCACAAGGTGACTGTCCCAGATCTTTTCGAACAGGGTGCGGGGTTTGGCCATGGCGATCTACGCTGCTCCACGCTTCGAGGATAGGCGGGGTCAGGGCGCAAAGAGCCGGTCGACCCGCCCCACGCAAAAAATAAAACGACTGTATCCCGGTCGGACGGAGCCCGAAGGCTCCGCCCAAAAACCAGGACAAGGCTTGCGCAGGAAGATTAGTCCTGCTTCGCAGCCTTCTTTTCGGCGGCGATGGCTTCGCGCTCGGCGGCAGCCAGCTTGGCCGAATAGCCGGTGGTCTGCTCGGCGATACGAGCCGACTTACCGCGACGGTCGCGCAGATAGTACAGCTTGGCGCGACGGACGTCGCCACGACGGACCACTTCGATCTCGGCCACGTTCGGGCTGTACAGCGGGAACACGCGCTCGACGCCTTCGCCGTAGGAGATCTTGCGGACGGTGAACGAGCTGTTCAGGCCGTCGTTCTTGCGGGCGATGCAGACGCCTTCATAAGCCTGCAGGCGCTCGCGGGTGCCTTCGATGACCTTGACGCTGACCTTCAGGGTATCGCCGGGAGAGAAGTCGGGGATCGACTTGCCGGACGTCAGCTTCTCAATCTGCTCGTTCTCGAGCGTCTGGATGATGTTGACCATGGAATAACCCTTCCAAATTTTAGCCTTGCTGGCGACGCCGGTATCCGTCCCATAGGTCGGGCCGGCGCTGCCTGGTTACCTCTTCCGCCTGGCGTTGCCGCCAGTTGCGAATGTTCTCATGGTGACCGGACAGCAGAACCTCCGGCACCGCCCGGTCGTCCCAAACTTGGGGCCGGGTGTAGTGGGGATACTCTAGGAGCCCCCACTCGAAACTTTCTTCCGCCAGCGACTCCTGGTTTCCGGTGACCCCGGGCAGGAGACGCACGACGGCGTCCATCAGCATTAATGCCGCGGGCTCGCCACCCGACAGCACGAAGTCTCCCAGGCTGATTTCCTCGGCCTGGTGGGCGTCCAGCACGCGCTGATCCACCCCTTCGAAACGACCGCACAGGATGGTGCATCCCGGTCCGGCCGCCAGTTCTCTGACCCGCTGCTGATCCAGCAGCCGACCGCGAGGCGTCAGATAGATGAACGGTCCGACGCTATGAGACGCGCGAATTGCCGCGTCCACCACGTCGGGGCGCATCACCATGCCGGCCCCGCCGCCAAAGGGCGTGTCGTCCACAGAGCGGTGCTTGCCCGTGGCAAAGCCACGAATATCCACCGTCTCCAGGGCCCACTTGCCCTCGGTCAGGGCCCGTCCAGCCAGCGAATGGCCGAGCGGACCCGGAAACATCTCGGGAAACAGGGTGAGAAGGGTCGCGGTCCAGACCGCCTTCCCGTCACTCATCCCAAAGCTCCCTCGTCCTCTTCGGCCGCGTCTTCCGGTTTCCCCGCCTCGACTTCCTCGGGCGGCTCGACCACCAGACGGCCAGCGGCGACATCCACCACCGGCACTGCCTTGCGGGTGAAGGGCAGCATCAGCGCCCCATTCGGGCCCACGATCTCGATGACGTCGCCGCCGCCGAAATCAAAGAGCCCCTTCACCCGACCAACCTCCGTGCCATCGGCCAGCTCGGCTTTCAGCCCCACCAGATCGGAGTAGTAAAACTCCTCCTCTTCGGGGGCCGGCAACGCCGCACGGTCGATCCACAGCTTCACACCCTTCAAAGCCTCGGCGGCGTTCCGATCGGACACCCCCTCCAGCTTTGCCGTCACCATTCCCTTGGTTTCACCCAAGATCGTGATGCGGTGGCGGCGCGTTCCCGTCTCGTCGCTTACCGGACCATAGGCCGCCAGATCGGTCGGCTGTTCGGTAAAGCTTTTGATACGGACCGCGCCACGCACTCCATGCGCGCCAACGATGACACCGACGCACAGGAGATTGGGCATGATTTACTCGCCAGCGGCTTCCGCGGCGGCGGCAGCGGCGGCTTCGGCAGCCTTGGCGGCTTCCTTCAGACGCTCCTGAGCCTTCGCCTTGGGGGCGGGCTGCTTGGTCTGCTCGGGACGAGCCTTGGCAGCGATGTAACCGGCCTGGGTGAAGAACTTCACGCAACGGTCGGTCGGCTGGGCGCCGACGGACAGCCAATGCTTGATGCGGTCTTCCTTCAGAACCAGACGCTCGGCGTGCTCCTGCGGCAGCATGGGATTGTAGGTGCCCAGCTTTTCCAGGAACTTACCATCGCGGGGGCTGCGGGAATCAGCCAGAACGATCTTGTAGAAGGGGCGCTTCTTGGAACCGCCACGGGACAAACGAATCTTCAGCGACATGTACTTCCTCGTCGTTGACCTGTTATCCAAACCCGGCGCGGACGCCGGACCACTCTCATTCGGAGCCTCGCCTTACGGCCTCAGCCCCCAAATCCTCCGGGACCAAAGCCCTTGCCGCCCAGCAGGTTGCCCAGCCCGGCGCGCATCATGCCCTTGGTGCCCATCTTGCTAACCTTCTTCATGACGTCGGCCATCTGCTGATAATTCTTCAGCAGCTTGTTGACGTCCTGGACGCTCACCCCGGCGCCGGTTGCGATGCGACGCTTGCGGCTGGCCTTGATGAGGTCGGGATTCTTGCGTTCGGCAGCGGTCATCGACAGGATGATGGCTTCCTGCCGATTGATCAGGCGCGGATCGATATTGGCATTGTCGATCTGCTGCTTGAACTTGCCCATGCCGGGCAGCATGTTGATGACGCCCTTCAGGTCGCCCATCTTCTTCATCTGGCGGAACTGCGACGCCATATCGTTCAGGTCGAACTTGCCCTTGGCCATTTTGGCGGCAAGCTTTTCGGCCTCGTCCTGCTCGAAATTCTCCATGGCCTTCTCGACCAGAGAGATCACGTCGCCCATGCCGAGAATGCGGCCCGACACGCGGTCGGGATGGAAGACTTCCAGGGCTTCCAGCTTTTCGCCGGCGCCCAGGAACTTGATCGGACGACCGGTGACGGCGCGCATGGACAGCGCCGCGCCACCGCGGGAATCGCCGTCGACACGGGTCAGAACCATGCCGGTGACGCCGACCTTTTCATTGAATTCGCGGGCGACGTTGACGGCGTCCTGGCCGGTCATGGCGTCGACCACCAGCAGGGTCTCGGCCGGGTTGACGGCGTCGCGGACCTCGGCCACTTCGGCCATCAGCTGTTCGTCGATATGCAGACGGCCGGCGGTGTCGAGGATGACCACGTCATAGCCTTCGCGGCGGCCCACGTCCAGGGCGCGGCGGGCGATGGCCACCGGCTTTTCGCCGAGGATGATCGGCAAAGAGCCGACATCAGCCTGCTTGGCGAGAATTTCCAATTGCTGCTGAGCGGCGGGACGATAAACGTCCAGCGAGGCCAGCAGGACCTTCTTGCGGTCCTTCTTCAGGCGCAGGGCCAGCTTGCCCGAGGTGGTGGTCTTGCCCGAGCCCTGCAGACCGACCATCAGCACGGGAACCGGCGGCACCGCGCTGAGATTGATCTCTTCGGCCAGCCCTAAGGTCTCGACCAGCACGTCATGGACGATCTTCACCACCATCTGACCGGGGGTGATGCTGCGGATCACCTCTTGGCCGACGGCGCGTTCCTTGACCTTGGCGATGAAGTCCTTGACCACCGAAAGGGCGACGTCCGCCTCCAGCAGCGCCACGCGGACTTCGCGCAGGGCTTCCGAGACATCGGCTTCGGTCAGAGCGCCGCGCTTCTTCAGCCGCTCGAAAACCTCGCCAAGACGTGTGCTCAAACTCTCGAACATCAGACCTTCATCCGCCCAAAGCCGGGCAAAATACATTGCAGGCCGGTGTGCGAACCTTCGCAGACCGACCGACCTCCTCGGAGGCAAACTTTTTCCCAGAACACTGAGAGGATGGGTTTGTACTCGTCCAACGAGGCAAGAGTCAAGCGGAAGTGATTCATTGTATTGGGTTGTCCCTCGCCGGGCGGGGCCATCCGGCCCCTTGGCCGCAGGAAAAGGGTAAGGGGCGACTCGGCTGTTTCCGCTTCCGGGGCTTCGGCATCGCAGCCGGGACGGGGCGTGAAGCCGATGGACAGCACTTTATAATCCCCGCCGCCTAAGATGCGCAGAGTAATATAAAGCGGCTGGATCGGTTTCTTCTCGTCATAGGTCACACCCAGCCCGACCTGCCGTAGCGATGGGTCGTTGGCGCAGGTGTTGAGCTCGCCATAATCATCGAGGTCACGCTTTCGCATTTGCCGACGCCACCAATAGCGGCCCGGCGCCCCCCAGCGCAGACCATCCAAGTCAGGGCCTTGCAGCCATTCCTCGATGAAGTTGCGGGGCGTCAGGGCATAAGGCGCCACCCGCTGTGCCTTCCCAGCGGCTACCTTGAAATGCCGGATGGCGTGATAGTTATGGACACCCGTATCGATGCTCCCGGCATGAAAGCCGATCCAAATATCGGTGGCGGTCAGTTTGGCTTCATAGGGCCGATCTACGCCGAGATAGGCATATTCCGAGCGATCCAGCAGCTTGTCTTGCCGACCCGTGCGCAAGTCCCATTGCCAAAGACGATAGCTGATCGCGCCCCAATTGCTGGAATAGGGAGACCAATGATCGGCCACACTAAGGATGAGGCGCTTGCCATTCTGTAGCGACGAAACCTGTACATCGCCCACAGCGTTCAAATGGAAATGCCCTTGGCGGTAATCCCGCTGCTCATCCCTCCAGACCAAGCGCCAACCGTTTTTATGGTGCTGAAACAGATAGGCGGAATCATCAAAGCCTATCGGACTGACGCCCAATCCCGTCGTCAGCAATAGGAACTGTCCACCATTCAGCCAAACCAACCCCGGAGCGAAGACATAGCCTTGCGGCAGAATTCCCTGCTCATCGGCAGGACAATCGGGCGTTCCTTCGCTGTGACAAACCAACCCCCGCGCCAACAGATCAGCTTTGATCTGCTGTGTCAGCGGACCCAAATCTTCCCCTGGCCGCAAGGTCTGGATGCGGCCTTGCAGCCAGCGCAGTAGATACTGCTTAGCGGCGCCATAGCCCGGGGGAGCTGGGTCCTTCCAATCCTTGCGGAAGGTGGCGGGGTCGCGCAGGGCCTCCAGCCGTTGCTGGGTGACGGTCAGGTCGCTCTCGGCGGCTTGGCTCCAGGAGGGCAGCAGCAACAGCAGGATCAGCAGAATTCGGCGCATCGGGACACCTCAGGATTCCCTGCAAGGTTGCCACAGGGCGCAGAGCCGTCAAAGCCCTACCACTCGCCCCCACCCACCCGGTGCGAAGCGAAGCGGGCGGCCAGGAAGTCGAGGAAGGCGCGGACCTTGGCGGATTGGTGATGACGTTGCAGATAGACCGCATGGATATCCGCCGCCAGCCCCGACCAGTCGGGCAGCACCCGCACCAATTCGCCCGACCTTAAATAGGGAGCGATGTCCCATTCCGAGCGCAGCAGGATGCCGTGCCCGCGCAAGACCCAATCCACCGCTACCTCGCCATGATTGGCCGACAAAGGGCCCTTGACCTTGATGGTGGCCTGCTCGCTCTGGCTGACCAGATGCCAGGTGTTATAGGCGCGGTTGTTCTCGCGGATGACGATGCAGTCATGGGCGCGCAGATCGGCGGGCTGATGCAGCGACGGGCGCTCGGCCAGATAGCCGGGAGCGGCGCAAAGCACCCGGCGGTTGGCGGCGATCTTGCGGGTCAACATGGTTTCCGCACTGTCCAGCCCGAAGCGGATGCCGATATCCATGCCCTCAGCGGCCAGATCCAGAGGGCGGTCGGTCAGATGCAGTAGGATCTCGACCTCGGGATAGAGCCGGATGAAGTCCGACACCGCCGGCGCCAGATGCCGCCGCCCGAAGCCGAAGCCGGCATTGACCTTCAGCAGCCCGCGCGGACTTTGGCGATGGGCGGTCAGGTCATGCTCCAGCTGTTCGATATCGCCGAGAATGCGCCGCCCTTCCTCCAGATAACGTTCCCCCTCGGGCGTCAGGCTTTGACGTCGCGTGGTGCGGTTCAACAGCCGCACACCCAGGCGCTGCTCCAGCGCCGCCAGACGGCGGCTGACCGCTGGCGGTGTCACGCCCATTTCTTGCGCTGCCGCCGCCAGGCTGGAATGCTGGGCCAGGGTGATGAAAAAGGCGATGTCGTCGGTCATGGCGTCATTCTTTCTTGAAACGCACGATTATCTTGCATGATGCGGCATTGTTACGTCCATCGCGGCAAATCACATTGAGCCCATCACCTCTTTTTCCGGAGTCGGGCCATGGGCGATTTTTCCTTGCTGCAAGAGATTGCCCTGCTGCTGCTGGGAGCCGGGCTGGGCCTGTTCGGCGGGCTGTTCGGCATTGGCGGCGGCATCATTGCCGTGCCCATTTTCATTGCCTTTTTCGGCGAGAGCCAAGCCATGTCGCAAGGCACCGCCCTGGTGATGATGGTGCCCAATCTGCTGCTGGCCTGGTGGCGCTATATGAAGCACAACCCGGTGCCAGGACGAGACGCCGTTGGCGTCGCGGTGGTCGGCACCTTGACCACCTGGGCCATGGCGCATTTCGCTCAAGACCTGGATCAGGCCACCCTGCGGGCGCTGTTCGCCCTATTCCTACTCTGGCTGGCGGTCCGTATGATCCGGGCCAAGAGCGGCAGCCCGGCCAAAGCCCGCCTACCGCGCAAGCTGCTGCCGCTGGTGGGACTGGCGGGCGGCAGCAGCATGGGGCTGCTGGGGATCGGCGGCGGCTTGGTGGCGACGCCCTTGTGCAGCTGGCTGTTCGGGCTGGAGCAGCGGCAAGCCCAAAGCCTGGGGCTGACCCTGGTGACGCCCAGCTCGGTGATGGCGCTTTATACCTATGCCGGGCACGGTAATGTGGATTGGCCGCTGGGTCTGCCTCTGGCGCTGGGCGGCATGCTCACCGTCGCCGCCGGGGTGGCCTTGGCGCACCGCTTGCCCGAACGGAAAATGCAGCTATCCTTCGGGATCATGCTGCTGTTCACCGGCCTATGGCTGCTGGGCGGACGCTTTTTAATGGGAGGCGCTTGACTCCCGACAATTCGTAACGTATTTAGTTACAGAAGCAGATCGGACTGAAGTCATGGCCAGAAATTGCCGTTTCGCCGTTGCCGTCCATGTCTCTGCCGTCCTGGCGTTGCAAGACGGCACCCCCGTCACCAGCGACTGGATCGCCGGCAGCGTCAACACCAATCCGGTGGTGGTGCGGCGCATCTTGGCGGCCCTGGGCCGGGCGGGTCTGGTCAAGGGATTGCGCGGCAAGACCGGCGGCTCGGTGCTGGCCAAGGACAGTGACGCCATCACCCTGAAGGACATCGCCCGGGCGGTGGATGAAGACGAAGGACCGGCGCTGCATCACCAGCCGCCTAACCCCAACTGTCCGGTGGGGGCCCATATCCAGCCGGTGCTGGTGGGCATCATCGCCGAGGCGGAAGCCGCAAGGGAGCGCGAGCTGGAAAAAGTCACCCTGGCCGAAGTGGTCGGCCAGCTGCTGGTGAGGGGATTGGACGGCTAACGCTCATCCCCTTTTTATTTCTGTAAAATTGTAACCGTAATGGTTTCGTATTTATCGTAGGAGAAACAGATGACCAAGGTCGCCGTCGTTTATCATTCCGGCTATGGCCACACCGCCAAGCAGGCTCAGGCCGTCGCTACGGGTGCCGAATCCGTCGCGGGCGCCAGCGCCACCCTGATCCCGGTCGAGCAGATCGAAGAGCATTGGGCCACCCTGGAGGCTGCCGACGCCATCATCTTCGGTTCGCCCACCTATATGGGCGGCGTCTCGGCTCCGTTCAAAGCCTTCATGGATGCCAGCTCCAAGCCTTGGTATGCGCGGGCCTGGAAGGACAAGATCGCCGCCGGCTTCACCAACTCGGCCAGCCAGTCGGGTGACAAGCTGAACACCCTGATCCAGCTGGCAGTGTTCGCCGCCCAGCATGCGATGATCTGGGTCGGCGTCGACATCCTGCCGGGCAACAACAATTCCAAGGGCAGCGTCGAAGACCTGAACCGCCTGGGCAGCTTCCTGGGCGCCATGGCTCAGAGCAATGCCGACGAACCGGCCGAACTGACCCCGCCGCCCTCCGACCTCAAGACCGCCGAACTGCTGGGCGCCCGCGTCGCCGTCACCGCCAAGCGGCTTGGCTAATCGTCACCCGTCCCCTCCCCCTTACGGGGAGGGGGTTTAGGGTGGGGGAAAACGTCACAACTCTGGACTCTGCTCCGTTCGGAGCCATATAACCCGGTCATGATGACCATCACTCCGCAAGGCCCCGCCTTTCTGAAGATGCACGGACTGGGCAACGACTTCGTCGTGCTCGACGGCCGTAGCGCCCCGCTTGCCCTGACCGAACGCGCCATCCGCGCCATCGGCGACCGCCAACGCGGCGTCGGCTTCGACCAGATGGTGGTGCTGGAGCCGGCCAAGGGCGGCACCGACGTTTTCATGCGCCTTTATAATAATGACGGCTCCGAGGCTGGCGCCTGCGGCAACGCCACCCGCTGCGTCGCTTGGCTGCTGATGGAACAGACCCGCAAGGGCCGCGTCACCATCGAGACCATCTCGGGGCTGCTGCAGGCCGAACGGGCCGACGGCGGCATGATCACCGTCGATATGGGGCCGGCCCGGCTGGATTGGCAGGATATTCCCCTGGCCTCGGCCATGGACAGCCTGTCCCTGCCGATCTCGGTGGGCGGACTGGACTCGCCGGTCGGCGTGGGCATGGGCAATCCCCATGCGGTGTTCTTCGTCCCCGACGCCGAAACCGCCGCCGTGGACCGCATCGGCCCGCAGGTGGAGACCCACAAGCTGTTCCCCAAGAAGACCAATGTGGAATTCGCCCAGGTCATCGCCCCCGGCCGCATCCGCATGCGGGTGTGGGAGCGCGGCACCGGCATCACCCAGGCTTGCGGCACCGGCGCCTGCGCCACCGCCGTCGCCGCCGCCCGTCGCGGCCTTTGTGGGCGCAGCTCGGAAGTGATCCTGGACGGCGGCAGCCTGTTCATCACTTGGCGTGACGACAATCATGTGATGATGACCGGCCCCGCCAGCCTGTCCTTCTCGGGGCGTCTGGACGCCGGGCTACTGTCATGAGCGATAAGGAACCCGAGGTCGTCACCTTCGGTTGCCGCCTCAACGCCTATGAGTCCGAGGTGATGCGCGACCATGCCCGCGCCGCCGGCTGGTCCGACACCATCATCGTCAACACCTGCGCCGTGACCAAGGAAGCCGAACGGCAGGTGCGCCAGACCATCCGCAAGCTGCGCCGCGACCGCCCCGAGGCCCGCATCGTGGTGACCGGCTGCGCCGCCCAGATCGATCCTGGCAAATATGCCGCCATGGCCGAGGTGGATCAGGTGCTGGGCAATGCCGAGAAGATGAAGGCGGACAGCTATATCCCGGCCCCGGAAGACCAGCCCCGTATCCTGGTCACCGACATCATGGAGCTGCGGGAAACCGCCGAGCATCTGATCTCGGGCTTCGAAGGCCGGGCGCGGGCTTTTGTCGAGGTGCAGCAGGGCTGCGACCATCGCTGCACCTTCTGCATCATTCCCTTTGGCCGCGGCCCCAACCGCAGCACACCCATGGGCCGGATCGTCGATCAGGTCAAGGCGCTGGCCGCTTCCGGCTTCGGCGAGGTGGTGCTGACCGGGGTGGACATCACCTCTTACGGCCCCGACCTGCCGGGCCAGCCCAGCCTGGGGCAGATGGTGCGCCGCCTGCTGGCCCTGGTGCCGGAACTGCCGCGCCTGCGCCTGTCGTCCCTCGACCCCATGGGAGTGGATGAAGACCTGTTGCAGGTGATCGCCGAAGAGCCTCGGCTGATGCCCCACTTCCATCTGTCGATCCAGGCCGGTGACGACATGATCTTGAAGCGCATGAAGCGCCGTCACCTGCGCGACGATGTGCTGCACCTGGCCGAGCGGCTGCGGGCGATCCGTCCCGATCTGGCGCTGGGGGCCGATATCATCGCCGGCTTCCCCACCGAGACCGAAGAGATGTTCGCCCAAAGCCTTGCCATCGTCGAAGAGGCCGGATTGAGCCATCTGCATGTCTTCCCCTATTCCTCGCGCCCCGAGACTCCTGCCGCCAAGATGCCGCAGCTGGCCGGGCCGGTGGTCAAGGAACGCGCCGCCCGCCTACGCGCCAAGGGCGAGGCCGCCATGGCCGCTTTCCTGGCCTCCCGTGTGGGCAAGACCGCTTCGGTGCTGGTGGAAAAGGACGGTTTCGGCCATTGTGAGCATTATCTTCCGGTGCGGCTGGATCAGCCTTGCCAGGAAGGCCAGATCGTCGCGGCCCGGATTGTCGCCGTGGATAAGAATGAACTGAGAGCGGGATGATGATCCCGCGATAGCCGCCATTGCGGCGGCGGCCAAGCAAGCTGAAAGCTTGCGCCCGGCGAGGGACACAATAGTTTCGGCAACGAGCTTCAGGGTGAGCTGATTCCATGAGTGAGAAAAAAGGCCTGTTTGGTCGGCTGCTGGGCGGCGGTAAAAATGCCGAAACCATCACGGAAGAGGCCCCGCCCGCCAAGCTGAGCTGGGCCGCCCGCGTCAAGGCGGGCCTGAGCCGGTCTTCGTCCCGTCTGACCCAGGGCATCTCGGACCTCTTCACCAAGCGCAAGCTGGATGACGAGGCGCTCGAAGAGCTGGAAGAGCTGCTGATCACCGCCGATCTGGGTGTCGCCACCGCGTCCCGCATCACCAAGCTGCTGGCCAAGACCCGCTTCGACCAGGAAATCACCGGCGAGGAAATCCGTCTGGCCATGGCCGAAGAAATCGCCACGGTGCTGGAGCCGGTGGCCCTGCCGCTGGTGCCCAACCCCGCCCTCAAGCCGCATGTGGTGCTGGTGGTGGGCGTCAACGGCGCCGGCAAGACCACCACCATCGGCAAGCTGGCGAAGAACTTCAAGGACCAAGGGCTGTCGGTCAGCATGGCTGCGGGGGATACCTTCCGCGCCGCCGCCGTCGAGCAGCTGAAGGTCTGGGGCGAGCGTACCGGCTGTCCGGTGGTTGCCCGCGAACAGGGTGCCGACGCCGCCGGTCTGGCCTTTGACGCCCTGCGCGAGGCTCAGGCCCGCAATGACGATCTGCTTCTGATCGACACCGCCGGGCGCTTGCAGAACAAGACCGACCTGATGGCCGAGCTGCAAAAAATCGTCCGCGTCATCAAGAAGCATGACGAGACGGCGCCCCATGACGTGCTGCTGGTGCTGGACGCCACAGTGGGCCAGAACGCCCATAGCCAGGTGGAGATCTTCAAGGAAATGACCGCCGTTTCGGGTCTGGTGCTGACCAAGCTGGACGGCACGGCGCGGGGTGGCGTGCTGGTGGCCCTGGCCGAGAAGTTCAAGCTGCCGGTGCATGCCATCGGCGTCGGCGAGCAGGCCGACGATCTGCGCCCCTTCGAGGCTCAGTCCTTCGCCCGCAGCCTGATGGGGCTGGACGACTGACCCCCCTTTGCGCCATCGACGATCTGGAAGACCCCGGCAGCGCCGGTTTCCAGGTCGGTGATCTGGCCGTACTGCTGGTGCGCCGGGGCCAACGGGTGTTCGCTTATGTCAACAGCTGCCCGCATATCGGCGTGCCGCTGGATTTCACCCCCGGGCATTTTCTCGATCTCGAGAAGACATTCATCATCTGCGCCACCCACGGGGCCAGCTTCGGCATCGAGGACGGCTTTTGCGTCGGCGGTCCCTGCGCCGGAAAAAGCCTGCGTCCGCTGCCGGTTTTCTTGCAAGATGGACAGGTCTTCCTGGACCGCCCCTAATACCTTGTGACTACATCGTGAAATTGTGACAGCGCGGCCTTGTGCGGTGCCAGGGCTTTGTCCCATACTGATGGATATAACCGCCATGGGACCAACCCAGACAAAAACGGCGGATTAGGGTGGAAACAAAAATGGCGGCCCAAAGACGGCGCGCCCCAAGTAAAGGGAGACATCTCGACGATGACCGATTCCCAACTCTTTCCCGTGCCTGAGGGTTTCGCCAAGTCGGCGCTGATCAACGAGGCGACTTATCAGGCCTGGTACGAGCGCTCGATCAACGATCCCGAGGGTTTCTGGGGCGAGCACGGCAAGCGGCTGGACTGGATCAAGCCTTATACCAAGGTGGTCGGCGGCGGCTTCGACGGCGACGCCCGCGTCAGCTGGTTCGAGGACGGCACGCTGAACGTCTCGGCCAACTGCCTGGACCGCCATCTGGAAACCCGCGGCGATCAGATTGCCATCATCTGGGAAGGCGACGATCCCAACGAAAGCGTTTCGATCACCTATCGCGATCTGCATGAGCGCGTCTGCCGCATGGCCAACGCCATGGAAGGCCTGGGCGTCAAGAAGGGCGACCGCGTCACCATCTATCTGCCGATGATCCCCGAGGCCGCCGTCTCGATGCTGGCCTGCGCCCGCATCGGCGCGATCCACAGCATCGTCTTCGGCGGCTTCTCGCCCGACAGCCTGGCGGGCCGCATCCAAGACTGCGACAGCTCGCTGGTCATCACCTCGGACGAAAGCATGCGCGGCGGCCGCCGCGTGCCCCTGAAGGCCAATGCCGACAAGGCGCTGGAAACCTGCTGGAGCGTCAAGAACGTCATCGTCGTCAAGCGCACCGGCGGCGACATCCATATGGTGACGGGCCGCGACCACTGGTATCACGACCTGCTCGGAGCCGCCTCGGCCCAGCACGCCGCCGCCGAGATGAACGCCGAAGACCCGCTGTTCCTGCTCTATACCTCGGGCTCGACCGGCAAGCCCAAGGGCGTGCTGCATTGCACCGGCGGTTATCTGCTCTATGCCTCGATGACCCATCAGTACGTCTTCGACGTGCAGCCGGGCGACATCTATTGGTGCACCGCCGATGTGGGCTGGGTCACCGGCCACAGCTATATCGTCTATGGCCCGCTGGCCAACGGCGCCACCACCTTGATGTTCGAGGGCATTCCCAACTATCCCGACACCTCGCGCTTCTGGCAGGTGGTGGATAAGCACAAGGTCAGCATCCTCTATACCGCCCCCACCGCCATCCGCGCCCTGATGCGCGACGGCGAAGGCCCGGTGAAGAAGACCAGCCGCGCCAGCCTGCGCCTGCTGGGATCGGTGGGCGAGCCCATCAATCCCGAAGCCTGGATGTGGTATCACGAAGTGGTCGGCGACAGCCGTTGCCCCATCGTCGATACCTGGTGGCAGACCGAGACCGGCGGCATTCTGATCACCCCGCTGCCGGGCGCCACGCCTCTGAAGCCCGGTTCGGCCACCCGTCCCTTCTTCGGCGTCAAGCCGGTGCTGGTGGATGCCGCCGGGCAGGAGCTTGAGGGCGCCACCGAAGGCAATCTCTGCATTGCCGGGTCCTGGCCGGGCCAGATGCGCACCATCTGGGGCGATCATGACCGCTATGTGCAGGCCTATTTCAGCGCCTATGCCGGCATGTATTTCACCGGCGACGGCGCTCGGCGCGACGAGGACGGCTATTTCTGGATCACCGGCCGCGTCGATGACGTCATCAATGTCTCGGGCCATCGCATGGGCACCGCCGAGATCGAATCCGCTCTGGTCGCCCATGCCAAGGTGGCCGAGGCGGCGGTGGTCGGCTATCCCCACGAGATCAAGGGTCAGGGCATCTATGCCTATGTCACCCTGGTGGCCGGAGCCAAGCAGACCGAGGAGCTGCGCAAGGAGCTGGTGGCCTGGGTCCGTCAGGAAATCGGCCCGATCGCCGCACCCGATCTGATCCAGTGGTCGCCGGGCCTGCCCAAGACCCGCTCGGGCAAGATCATGCGCCGCATCCTGCGCAAGATCGCCGCCAACGAGTTCGACGCCCTGGGCGACACCTCGACCCTGGCCGATCCGACCGTGGTCGAGGATCTGGTCGACAACCGCATGAACCGCTGACCTCAGACAAGCGAAAGCCCCCTCCTCCAGACCGGAAGAGGGGGCTTTTTTTATGGGCCTATTTCTTGGCCAGCAGGTCGATGTCCAGAGCGATCTCGGTGCCGACATAAGCGCCGGTGGACCAGGGGCCCTCGCCCACCTTGAAGGCGGTGCGGTCGATCTTCAGCTTGCCCTGGGCATGGGCGCTATCGCCACTCACCGCCAGGGTGAAGGGCACCACCACATCCTTGGTCACGCCCTTGATGGTCAGGCTGCCCACCGCTTCGTATTGATTGCCCCCCAAGGACCGGAAGCTCTTGGCGTCATATTTGGCCTGGGGGAATTTCTTGGCGTCGAACCATTCGCCCTGAGGCATGGCTTCATCGCGCTGCTTGTCGCCGGTGGCGGCGCTGGCGATGTCGATGGCGACCTCGGCATGGCCTGCCGCCGGATTGGCCGGATCGAAAGCGATCTTGGCGCTCCAGCTCTTGAACTGGCCGGTGAAGGCGTCGCCGGTCTGGGTGCCGCTGAAGGCGATGTGGCTCTTGGCGGCATCGACCGTCCAGTCGGCGGCCAGGGCCGGGACCGTCAGCAGCGACAGACCCAAGGCAAGAGAAGCGGCGTATTTCATTGATCTTTCCTCCAGCGGGGCAGCATGCAGGTCAGGACATCGTCCCGCAGCAGGACATGGTGACGCAGGGCGGCGGCGGCATGGCCGAGAATGGTGACGATCATCACCCAGGCGGCGGCTTCGTGCAGCGCCTTCAGCAGATCCTCGACCGGCTTCTTGTCGGCGTAAGACAGCTCGGCCAGCCAGGGCAGATGCGGCAGCGGCACCAAGCCAAAGAGCACCGTCGGAATATTGAACACCGACGCCGAGACCAGCGCCCAGCCTTCCAGCGGCATCAGCAGCAGGAAGCCGTACAAGGCGGCGTGACCGGCATGGGCCAGGAACTTTTCCCAGCCCGGCATATGCTCGGGCAGAGCCGGAGCTGTGTGGCTCAGACGCCAGCCCAGCCGAAGAACGGTCAGCAGCAACACGGTGACGCCCACCGACTTATGCAGCTGATAGAGAGCAAATTGCAGATGGCTGCCCGGCTTCGCCTCGGTCATCACCAGACCCATGACGATCAGCGCCAGGATCGCCGCCGCCGTCAGCCAATGCAGGGTAATCGCGACGGGGTGATAGCGAGAATTCACCATGACAAACCTCCAAACCCTCCCTCACGCCGGATGGCGCCAAACACCATCCGGCGGAGGGACTAAATTAATTCACCTTGTCGAATTCGCCCGAGATGGTCAGGGTCACATCGTCGCCCACCACCGGGACATAGGTCTTGATGCCAAACTCGGAGCGCTTGATGACGCCCGAGGCATTGAAGCCCAGCACATAGGCCTTGCTCATCGGGTTGGTCAGGCCGCCCAGGAAGGTGGCGTCCAGGGTCACCGGCTTGGTGACGCCATGCAGGGTCAGATCGCCGGTGATCTTGCCGGTGGTGGCGCCGGTGACTTCGATCTTGGTGCTCTTGAAGCTGGCGGCGGGGAAATGCTCGACATCGAAGAAGTCAGCCGACTTCAGATGGGCGTCCAGCTTGGGGTTGGTGGTGTCGATGCCGTTCAGATTGACGGTCACGTCCAGGGCGCTCTTGGTCACCGCCTTGGGGTCGAAGGCCAGCTTGGCGTCGAAGTCGGTGAACAGGCCGTAATAGACCGAGGTGCCGAAATGAGTGGTCGAGAAGATGATCTTGGCATGGTTCTTATCGACGGCGAAGTTACCGCCCTGCACCTGGGCGAGGTCGGTGGCGGGGCCGTCGGCCAGAGCGGCGGGGACGGCGACGGAAGCGGCAAGAGCCAGAGCGATGGCGGCGGTCTTCAACGACATGGGAAGCACTCCTGAAGAATTTTCATAGGATCGGGCTGCGGGGTCATCCCGTCGCCGTTGAGACAAAGATGGGATAGTTTGCCCGTAAGGTTAATCCCCCCTGTCAACAAATCATTGTTGTGTAACAGCGAACAATTGCCCCTGGGAATTCCGGCCGCAGTCGATTGCTTTACGTCAAAAAGAGGTTCATTCTGAAGGGAATAAGCCAGTCCCGTGAGGGGGCAGGACAAGGTTACGTTCATGTCGCAGCAGACCAGCTCTTCCGCCGCTCCGGCGGTCCATCCCATCGATCCTCCCACCTTCGGGCAACGCTTCCGCTCTCTGGCGGGGGCCTATTGGAGCTCCGAGGAAAAATGGAAGGCCCGCGGCCTGACCGCCGCCCTGGTGCTGCTGACCGTGGCCCAGGTGGTCTCGCCGATCATGATGAACCTCTGGAGCCAGAATCTGTTCGACGCTCTGGAGCAAAAGGCGCTGGATCGGCTGCCGCTGCTGATCGGCGCCCTGACCCTGATCATCGTCGCCAACATGACGGTCACCACCACCCACCTGAACTTCAAGCGCAAGCTGCAGATGGGTTGGCGGCGCTGGCTGGTCAAGAAGATCCTGGATGAATGGATGGCCGACGGCCGGCATTTCCAGGTCACCTATATGCCCGGCGAGCATGACAATCCCGATGGCCGCATCGCCGAGGATGCCCGCATCTCGACCGAATATGCCATCGATCTGGCCCATTCCCTGCTCTATTGCATCTTGCTGCTGATCAGCTTCACCAAGATCCTGTGGGGCCTGTCGGGCGATGCCTGGCTGGAATGGGGCGATCTGTCCATCTATGTTCCCGGCCATCTGGTCTGGATCGCCGTGCTTTACGCCGCCGTGGGCACCACCGTGGCCATGCTGCTGGGCCGTCCGCTGGTCAAGGCGGTGAATGCCCGCCAAACCAACGAAGCCAATTTCCGCTTCGGGCTGGTCCGCGTGCGCGAAAATTCCGAAGCCATCGCCTTGCTGCATGGCGAACCGGACGAGCGCCGCCGCTTCACCGATCTGTTCAAGGCGGTGGCCGAAGCCTGGAAGCGTCAGACCTCGGCCCTGGTGCATATCTTCCTGTTCAGCTCCAGCTATTCGGTGCTGTCCTCGGCCTTCCCGGTGCTGGTGGCGGCGCCGCGCTATATCTCGGGCAGCATTTCGCTGGGCGTGCTGATGCAGACTGCCCAAGCCTTCCAGCAGATGGAAGCCGCCCTGTCCTGGCCCATCGACAATCTGTCCAGGGGCGCCGAATGGCGGGCCTCGGTCGAGCGCGTGCTGGGGCTGCATGAAGCCCTGCAAGCCCTGGAAACCGAAATCGCCCGCGATGACGACAAGCGCATCCGCGTCGCCACCGGCGAACGGGCCGTCTTGGCCTTCCACGATCTGACCGTTTCCTCGCCCCGCGACGAAATCGTCATCACCGACTTCTCGTCGGAATTCGCCTTGGGCGAACATGTGCTGATCTCGGGCGATCCGGGGGCGGCCATCAAGCTGTTCAAGGCGGTGGCGGGCCTGTGGCCTTGGGGTCACGGACAGATCGAACTGCCCAGCGACGGCGATGTCTTCTTCATGCCGCAGCGCCCCTATCTGCCCATCGGACGGCTGCGCAGCGCGGTCAGCTATCCCGCCGGCCCCACCGCCTTCGAGGATGATCTTCTGAAGGCGGCGCTGGAGCGGGTGGGGCTGGAGCATCTTTATTCCCGCCTGGAATCCACCGAAGCCTGGGAAAAGGTTCTGACCGCCGCCGAGCAACAACGGCTGGGCTTCGCCCGCCTGCTGCTGCACCGGCCCAGCTGGATCTTCATCCAGGAAGCCACCGACGCCATCGACCCGGTGGGCGAGGCTGACTTCATGCAATTGCTGCAGGAAGAATTCACCGAAGCCATGGTTCTGACCGTCGGCCATCATCCCGGTCTCGACGCCTATCATCAGCGCAAGCTGGTGCTGGTGCGATCGGCCGATGGGCTGGTGCTGATCACCGATCGCCGCAAGGCCGACCGCGACGGCAAGACCAAGACGGTGCCGCGCTTCTATGACCGCATGCTGGGCCTTTTGAAGAAATCCACCGGCGGCGGCGACAGTGCCGCCAGCGACGCCTCGCCCATATCCTAAACCGTCTTGTCCTTAAAGCCGCACAGATCGGCCACCGGACAGAGGGGGCAGTCGGGCTTGCGGGCCTTGCAGATATAGCGGCCATGCAGGATCAGCCAGTGATGGGCATGCAGCCGCCACTGGCTGGACGTCACCCGCTCCAAAGCCTTTTCCACCGCCTCGACGGTCTTGCCGGGCGCCAGTCCGGTGCGGTTCGAGACGCGGAAGATATGGGTATCCACCGCGATGGTCGGATGCTGAAAGGCGATGTTCAAGACCACATTGGCCGTCTTGCGGCCGACGCCGGGCAGGGCCTCCAGCGCCTCGCGGTCCTCGGGCACCTGGCTGGCATGGCGCTCGATCAATTGGCGGCAGAGAGCGATGACGTTCTTGGCCTTGGTGTTGAACAGGCCGATGGTCTTGATATGCTCCTTCAGCCCCTCTTCGCCCAGGGTCAGCATGGCCTCGGGGCTATCGGCGATGGCGAACAGCGCCTTGGTCGCCTTGTTGACGCCGACATCGGTGGCCTGAGCCGACAGCACCACCGCCACCAACAGGGTGAAGGCGTTGACATAGTCCAGCTCTCCCTTCGGCTCGGGATTGCGGGCGGATAGACGGGCATAAAAGGCGTCGATGGCATTGGGCTTCATCTGCGGCTACCTCTTTGGCGGTCGGGCATGGTAGCATCCGCACCGCAATTCGCGCAGCGAGAAGGATAAGCGGCATGTCGGTCTGGCGGACGGTTTCGGTGGCGGTGGCGGCGGCTGCCTTGCTGACGGCCTGCGCCTCGTCTTCGGACGATGACGAGGTCAAGGCCAAGCCCAGCCGGACCAGCAGCAGCACCAGCCGCCACCATGAATCGCCGGCCCCGACTCCGGTCGAGCAACTGCCCGCCGGCAGCTTTGATCAGGCCAAGGCCCGCGCCGAGTTGGCTCAGGCGCAGGCTTTGCGTCAGGGCGGCGACGACGCCTCGGCCCGCGCCTATGCCGAAGCCGCCGCCGATCACTGGCCGGCGCTGCAAGAGGCCTGGGCCGAGCTTCAGGCCGCCTGTCACGCCCAGGGCGACAAGGTCTGCGAACGCGACGCCCAGATGATGCATGACAAGATTGCCTTCGTCGCCACCCAGCCGCCGCGCATGGCCATGCTGGGTTTCCAGACCATGGCCGACCAGCCGCCCCCCAAGCCCGGCAAGAAGGAGGACGGCCTGGATGCCTGGACCGTCGCCAAGGCCCGCCGCGCCGCCGCTTTCTATAATGTCGCCGACCCGGTGGCGGCCCTGCGCAACGCGCCGCTGCCCAAGCGCATGAGCGACAGCGCCCCCTCGGACGACACCATTTTGGCCGGCACCGCCGCCATCGGCGCCGCCGTTATCATCATCAAGGAAGTGAAATAGCGACGGCGGTTTACCAGTCGGTAATTTTTGCCCAGTAGTCTGAAGCCCATCAGAACAGAGGGCGTCTTGACCATGGCCGACAACCGCATTTCCAGCCTGTCCCGCAATTTCGCCAGCACCACCTCTGCGGTGCGCGGAAGTGATGGCAACAGCGCTTCGGCGATCTCGGCCAGCGGTGCCCGCTCGGCTTCCGCCTCGGGCTCCGGTCGCGCCAGCGTCACCACCAGCAACCGCCAAGTGGTCAATGTCGAGGGCGAGAACCTCGACAAAAACGCCCGCCGCGGCACCTATCTCAACATCGTGGTCTGACGTCTGCATGCTGCGCCCCGTCCCGGGGCCGCTCAGGCGCCGCGCGGGCTTATCGCAGGTTCAATCTGAGCCCACCAATCTAATAGCCGCAATGCTTATAGGGACCGATGTCCATATGGATATGGTCCCGGTGCAGGGCATTGCTGTTGGGGGTCATCACCACGCTGAAGACCTGGCAGGCGCCCTTGGCGACCTCGTGCAGGAAGGCCCGCTTGGGGCCTTGTCCCCGCCAATCATCGCGAACGGAAATGGTGACGCCGTTTTCCAGCTCGAAGCCGGTCACGTCGATCGCCTTGCCGTAAGCATGCTGTGACAGGCGGTCGGAATGTTCGCTGCGCTCGGCCCGGCAGTTATAGGTGCCGGCGTTCAGGATCTTGCGGACATTGCTCTTGAAGCTGCGCTGGGCCGCCGGCTGCATGACCTTGATCTCGAAATCTTCCAGCACATTGGCCATGGGGCAGCTCATCAGCAGCGGACGCGGCCATTCGGTGCTGTCGCGCTTCAGGCGGATCGCGCCTTGGATGCCGCAGCCTTCGGGCGTCGACCAGTCCTTGACCCGTTCATAGGTGACATGCCGCTGATCCAGCTGTTGCAGGCAGGTGGCGAAGGGATCGGCGGGCGGCGTTGTAGCGGGCGGGGGTGTCGAGCCGCCGCAGGCGGTGCAGACCAGCCCCAGCAGGATCACCGCCAATAGCTGCCGCAATCCCCGAAGCCCCATCCGCCCCCCCTGCCCCAAGCTCATTCGGGAACGGCGAAGCGGGCCAGTTCGGCGGCGGCGGCGGCGTAAAGATCGCGTTTGAAGGGCACGATGCGGGCCACCACCTCGTCCAGCGGCATCCAGCGCCAGTCGCTGAATTCGGGATGTTCGGTGGCGATGTTGATGTCGCTGTCCTGGCCGGTGAAGCGCAGGGCGAACCAGACCTGCTTCTGGCCGCGATAGCGTCCCTTCCACACCTTGCCGATCACATCGACGGGCAGGTCATAGGTCAGCCAATCGGCGGTGCGGCCAATGATGGTCGCCTTGTTGGTGCCGATCTCTTCTTCCAGTTCGCGCAGGGCGGCCTGCTCGGGGGTTTCGCCCTTGTCGATGCCACCCTGAGGCATCTGCCAGGCCCCTTGGGTGTCGATACGCTGGGCGGCGAACACCAGCCCCTGGCGGTTGACCACCACCAGCCCGACGCCCAGGCGATAGGGAAGCTGTGACGGATCGATGGGCTTACTCATGCTTCTTTCCGCCTTCCTTCTTCTTCTCTTCCTTCTTGCCGCCTTCCTTTTTCTCGCCCTTCTTTTCCCCCTTCTTCTCGCCTTCCTTGCCCCCTTCCTTGCCGCCTTCGGCACCGGCGGCATGAGGGACATAGACGGTGGGGAACTCGGCGCGGGGCGGCGGCGGCAGCGGACGGGCGATGGAGCTGGCCGGAGCCAGGGCCACGCCCTTCTGCGGGAACGTATCGAACCAGGCCAACAGCCGCTCGAAGGTCACCGGGCGGGCCGAGACAAAGGCGGTGGCGTTGCCGTCACGCTGGGCGGCGCTCATCAGCCGGGCCAGCTTGACATCGATGGCGGCGCGGAAGGGCACTTCGTCGGGCACCAGCCCCACCTGCACGATGGGCGGCACGTCATCCAGCGACAGACCGGCCAGACCGTCGCCGACATACATCAGGCCGTGATTGCGGACGGCCCGCAGCAGCGGCACCCACTGGTCGGAACTGGCCACCGGCGAGCGCAAGGTTCCGGCCAGACCGACATAGCTGGTGGACTTGCCCAAGACCGCATCCAGATGATTGACCACCTCGATGGGGCTGTGGCTGGACAGGATCGACAGCGGTCCGGCATCCTGGGCCGGGAAGTTCGGCGGCTCCAGCGGCAGGTCCAGCAGCACCTCGTGACCGGCATTGCGGGCCCGGCGCATCCAGCCATCCAGATTGGCGGCATAGGGGCTGAAGGACAGATCCACCTCGGGCGGCAGCTTGCTGATGGCGGCTTCGGTGGCATCGCGGGACAGGCCCAGCCCCACCACCACCACGCAGATGCGCGGCATCGCCTCGTCGCCATGATAGGGGCGCATATAGGCCGAGCGGGAATCCTTGCCGGCCGCCATGATCGGGATCGGACCGGCGGGGCTGTTCTTCAGCAGCTCGGGCAGCGGCCCCGCACCCAAAGCCTTGAGATCGGTGCGGGTCGGCAGCTTATCGAAATTGGGCGAGGCCAGGGCTTCGCCGCCCGGAGGAGAGGCCGGTTCCTGCAACAGCGGCGGTTCGGCGCGGGCTGCCACCGTCTCGCCGTGATGGGATTCGCCATGACCCTCAGCATGACCCTCAGCATGACTTTCACCATGGGCTGCCGCTTCGTGGCCTGCCTCATGGCCGGTTTCGTGGCCCGTTGCCTCGTGACCCGCGGCTTCGTGGGCTCCCTCGGCACTGGCCTCATGCCCTGTCTCAGATCCGGCCTCATGCCCTGCTTCCTGAGCGGCGGGGGCATGCTCATCCGTATGTTCGGCAGTGTGCTCGGGGGGGTGCTCGACCGCATGTTCGCCTTCGGCGGGGGCCGGTTCATGCTCGGCAGCGCCATGCTCTGCTTGGGCTGCGGCCTTTTCCATGCTGACCTTGACGTCCGGGTCGTTGGCCGGAGCCGGAGGATGCAGCAGGGAATCCTTGGTCGATTCCGCCCCGGCCGAGGGCGGCATGGGCATTTCGATGCGGGCCTGCCCGTCGGCGCCATCCAGCAGATCCAGCGGCGTCTCGCCGGTGACGATATAGAGAACCGCCGCCGCCACAGCCAGCAAGGTGGCGGGCAGAATCAGCCAATAGACCAAGAAGCGTCCCACCCCGCCGCCGCCCGAAGACGGCGGCGGCTGGATACGATCCTCGGAGGAGACGCGCAAGGCCACCCTGTTTCGTTCCTTAGTTGGCTTTGCCGCCCTTGGCCGGAGGCGACTTCAGGAAGTCGATGGCCCGCGACAGCTGATAATCGTTGGCCGGATCGCCCATCTTGATGCTTTCGATGGCGGCCTTGGTCTTTTCCTTGTCGGCAGCCGGCTTCTCGGCGGGCTTGTCGGCAGCGGCCTTGTCGGCGGGCTTATCCTTGTCCTGAGCCACGGTGTCGTTCTTCAGGGCATGGGGCAGCGAGGCTTCGGACATGATCACGCGATCGCTCGACAGAGCCTGAACCACGGCGTCGTCCTTCGAGACGGCCACCTTGATGTCGGGCTCGATGCCCACCGCCTGGATCGACCGGCCCGAGGGGGTGTAGTAACGCGCGGTGGTGATCTTCATGGCGCCATGGCCCGACAGCGGGATGATGGTCTGGACCGAGCCCTTGCCGAAGCTCTTGGCCCCCATCAGGGTGGCGCGGTGATGGTCCTGCAGGGCGCCGGAAACGATTTCCGAGGCCGAGGCCGAGCCCTCGTTGATCAGCACCACCAGCGGCAGATTGCCGATATTGTCGCCGCCATGGGCGTTGAAGCGCTGGGTATCCTCGGGACGGCGGGCCCGCAGCGAGACCACTTCCTGACCGTTGGCCAGGAACTCGCTGGAGACATTGACCGCCTGATCCAACAGACCGCCGGGATTGTTCCGCAGATCGAGCACATAGCCGATCATCTTGCCCTGGGCGTCTTTCTTCAGCTGGTCCAGGTTCTTGCGCAGATCGGTGTCGGTGGACTCGGCGAACTGGGTCACGCGGACATAGCCGATATTGCCGTTCAGCAGCTTGGCCTTGACCGTCTGGATCTTGATGATCGCACGGGTCAGGGTGACGTCGAAGGGCGCTTGGCCTTCGCGGCGCACGGTGATGCGGATATCGGTATTGGGGGCGCCGCGCATGCGGTCCACCGCATCATTCAGGCTCAGACCCTGCACGGCCTCGCCGTTCAGATGGGTGATGAAATCGCCGGGATGCAGGCCGGCACGGGCCGCCGGGGTGTCGTCGATGGGCGTGACCACCTTGACCCAGCCCTGCTCCATGGTGACTTCGATGCCTAAGCCGCCGAACTCGCCCTTGGTCGTGACCTGCATATCTTTGTAGGTCTTGGCGTTCAGATAGGCCGAATGGGGGTCCAGCGAAGTCAGCATGCCGTTCAGGGCCGACTCGACCAGCTCTTCATCGCTGACCGGCTCGACATATTCGGCCCGGACCCGCTCGAACACATCGCCGAACAGGCTGAGATAGCGGTAAGAGTCCGAGGAATTCGACGGTTGGGACCGGGAATCGCCCGCCAGGGCGGTGGTGGACAGCAGGGCCAGCGAAGCGCAGGCGCCTGCCGTGATCATCAACTTCCGAATCATCCAGAGACCTTTGTTTTTCGAGCAGTGAGCCAGGGCAACGGGTTCACGGGCTGACCATTGCGACGCAGCTCGACATAAAGCAGTGGCTTGCCCTCGGTCTGCGCCATGACGCCGACCGGTTCACCGGCCACCAAGTGCTGCCCCACGTTGCCATCGATCCTGGCCATCCCCGCGAGAAGCGTATGATAGCCTTCGCTATGCTCGATGATCAAGAGCAGCCCATAGCCTCGGAACGGTCCGGCGAAGACAACATGGCCGTCATAGGGGGCAATGACCTGAGCTTCGGGCCGTGTTTCGATGACCAGACCCTTGGACGGACTGCCCGAGGCGTCGGTCTGGCCGAATTTCGTGACCACATTGCCGCGTGCCGGAAAGGGCATGTCGCCCTGGCCGCGACTGAAGGATTTGTCGGCCTGCACCGCCGCCTGGGCCTTTTCCCGCGCCTCCGAGGCGGCGGCGTCCTGGGCGGCCTTGTCGGCGGCGGCCTGGGCTTCCTTGGCGGCTTGGCGGGCCTGTGCCTCGGCTTCCTTGGCGGCTTTGGCGTTGGCCATCTCGGCCTGTTTCTTTTCCTGCTCGGCCTTTTGCTGCGCCAGCTCGGCCTCACGGGCGGCCTTGGCGGCGGCGATTTCGGCTTCGCGGGCCTTGCGGGCGGCTTCCTTGGCGGCCAGACGCTCAGCCTCGCGGGCGGCCTTCTCGGCGGCGGCCTTCTCGGCGGCTTCCTTTTCCCGGCGCTTGCGCTCTTCTTCCAGCCGCACCATCAGATCGCGCAGATCCTGGGCTTCGGTCGCCATGGCCTGCAGGCGCTTTTCCTGATCGCGCTGCTGGCTTTCGGTCTGGGCCTGCATATCGGACTTGCGGTCATACATCGCCGCCAGCCGCCGATGCTCCTGGTCCAGCTTGATGGTGGTCTCGGAAATCTTTTTGCGCTGGCGGGTGACATCGGCCCGGAGCGAGGTCAGGGAGTCCAAATCCGAGCGCAGCTCATTGGCGGCCTGCTGGATGCGCGGGGTGACATCGCGCAGCAGGATGGCGCTGCGCACCGTATCGGCGGGCGAGGTGGGCTGGGCCAGCAAGGCTTCCGACGGGCGATAGGCGAGGCGCTGCAAGGCGGTCAGCACGCCGTTCAACTGCTGGCGCTTCAAATCCAGCGCCGCCGATTTCTCGCGTTCCAGCTGATTGAGATCGGAAAGCTGCAGTTCCAGCTCGGACAGGCTTTCCTCATGCTCCTGCACGGCGCGGGCGGCGGTGACCATATCCACCTTCAGCCCCGCCAGCTCCTTGGCCTGGGCCGCCGCCTTCAGGCGGATCTGCTCGCGCTCGGCCTGGCCCTTTTGCAAGGCCTGCTCAAGCTCTTTCAGACGCTTGTCCGGCGCCTGCTCGGCCTGGGCGGAAACAGAAACCAGCAGCAGGGCCACCCCCGCTGCCGGTATCAGAGATAAGGGCCGGCTAGACCGTCGCACGCTCGGCAAGCAGCAGCGACTGCCCCGTCATCTCGGCGGGCTGAGGCAGGCCCAGCAGCGCCAGCAGGGTCGGAGCCACGTCGGCCAGACGGCCATCCTTCAAGCCGCCCACCGCGCCGGGACCATCCACCAGCACCACCGGAACCTTGCCGATGGTGTGGGCGGTATAGGGCTCGCCGGTCACTTGATCGCGCATCAGCTCGGCATTGCCGTGGTCGGCGGTGATCAGCATGACGCCGCCGGCCTTGTCTACCGCCCCCTTAAGGCGGGTCAGGCAGGCATCGATGGTCTCGGCGGCCTTGATGGCGGCGGGCAGGATGCCGGTATGGCCGACCATGTCGCCATTGGCGTAATTGACCACGATCAGATCATATTTGCCGCTGCCGATGGCCTCGACCAGCTTGTCGGTGACGCCGGGGGCCGACATCTCGGGCTGCAAGTCGTAGGTCGCCACCTTGGGACTGTCGATCAGAATGCGGTCTTCGCCGGGATAGACCTGCTCCAGGCCGCCGTTGAAGAAGAAGGTGACATGGGCATATTTCTCGGTCTCGGCGATGCGCAGCTGGGTCAGCCCGGCCTCGCTCACCACCTCGCCCAGAATCTTGGTCAGGCTTTCCGGCGGGAACAGAACCTCGAAGAAGGGGTTCAGCGCCTTGGAATATTCCGCCATGCCCAATCGAGCGGCGAAGGCCGGCAGCTTGGAGCGGGGGAAGCCGTCGAAGGCCGGGTCCACCAGCGCGGTCAGAATCTCGCGGGCGCGGTCAGCGCGGAAATTCGCCATCAGCAGGCCGTCGCCGTCCTGCATCCCGGCATAGGAACCGATCACCGCCGGCAATAGGAATTCGTCGGTCTTGCCCGCCGCGTAAGAGGCGTCGATGGCCGCCAGAGCATCCGGGGCGGTCTCGCCCTTGGCCGAGACCATGGCGTCATAGGCCAGCACCACGCGCTCCCAGCGCTTGTCGCGGTCCATGGCGTAATAGCGGCCCGAGACGGTGCCGATGCTGACCGTCTTGCCAGCCACGTCGGCCAGGAACTTGCGGGTGAATTCGCGGGCCGACGAGGGCGGCGTATCGCGTCCGTCCAGGAAGCCATGCACCACCACCGGCAGACCGGCATCGGACAGGGCGCAGGCCAGACCGGCCATATGGTCCTGATGGCTATGCACGCCGCCGGGGGACAGCAGCCCCAGCAGATGAGCGGTGCCGCCGGTCTTCTTCAGACGATCGATAAAGGCCAGCAGGGCCGGATTCTTGGCGATCGAGCCATCGGCCACCGCCTGATCGACCCGCGGCAGGTCCTGCATCACCACCCGGCCGGCGCCCAGATTCATGTGACCGACCTCGGAATTGCCCATCTGCCCGTCCGGCAGGCCGACCTGAAGACCCGAGGTCTCCAGCAGGGCATGGGGACAGCTTTGCAGCAGGGCGTCCCAAGTGGGGGTGTTGGCCAGGGCGATGGCGTTGTCCTGGCGCTCGGCGCGGTAACCCCAACCGTCCAGGATGCACAGAACCACGGGACGGCGGCGGGAAGAGGTGCGGATGGTATCAGTCATGGCGCGAATATAGGTGAAATCCGATTGTAATACCACGGGGATAAGACGGGTTTTAGGGGCAGACGCGGCCCTTGGCGAAGGGAACATCGGCCATGCGGGATTCCACCTTGCGGATATGCCCCGCCAACTCGGCCGAGGGGTGAATCGGCGACCATTTGCGCGGGCTGGGCAGGATCGAGGCCAGGGCCGCCGCCTCATGCTGGGTCAGCTCCGAGGCCGGCTTGTGGAAATAGAATTCCGCCGCCGATTCCGCCCCATAGATCCCCGGCCCCATCTCGATGACATTGAGATAGACCTCAAGAATCCGCTGCTTGCCCCACAGCCCTTCGATCAGCACGGTGAAGCCGGCTTCCATGCCCTTGCGGACGATATCGCGGCTGGGCCACAGGAAGACGTTCTTGGCGGTCTGCTGGCTAATGGTGCTGCCGCCCTGCATGGCGCCGCCATCATCCGAAGGGTCGAGATAATCCTCGACGGCGCTGCTCAGTGCCGCCCAGTCAAAGCCGTGATGGCGACAGAATTTCGCATCCTCGGCGGCGATCACCGCCCGGGCCAGATCGGGGGATATCTCGGATAGCGGCTGCCAGTCCTTGTGCAGCCCCTCGCCCTGGACCAGCCGCACCAGCATCAGGATGGTGACCGGCGGCGGCAGGACGCGAAACAGCAGCACCAAGGCCACCGGCACCGCCAGCAGCAAGGTGGTGAGACGCAGGATTCGGGTACGGCGGCTGATCCGCCTCATTTCACCGGGAACATGACGCAGTACAGCTTGTGCTCATGCATGGACTTGCACAGCGTCTCCATCACGTTCTGATCGCCCTCGGCGAACAGGCGGATGAAGTGGCCCTTGCCGGGAAGATCGATCTCTTCGGTGCCGGGCTTGAAATAGAGAATGCTAGAATATTGCGCCGTCAGCACCTTCCAGCCGCGATCGGCGTCGGCCTGGTGGCGATAAGACGCCAGATGCGCCCGATAGAGCTTTACCGGAGCAGCAGCGGGGGCGGCCGCGGGGGCCGGAGTGGCAGCAGCGGGGGCCGCATCCTCGGCCCAGGCCGAAGCGGACAGAGCCGAAGCAGACAGGGTCAAAGCGGCGCAGGCGGCCAGGACAAGGCGAAAGGACATGACGGAGCTTCCCCACAAAGCATCGATTTCCGGCATGACAACATTCTTTTGGGGCGTAATCAAGCGCGGCCCAAAGCACAGAGGCTTCAGGCCGCGCGGCAATGCCTTAATGCAGCAGGTCGTCCTGACGGGTCCGCTCGGCCAGGCGGCGGGCCTCGTAGGCATGGGCGGCCTGAACCGCCACCAGACGTCCGCCATGATCGGCCACTTCCTGCTCGACGCTGTCGCGCTTGGTGGCGGCCACACCGGCATGACCGGTCTTGTCGATGGCAACGTAATATTCAAAGGTCATCTTGGCGCTCCTCAGTCCGTCCATTCGCGGGACAAGACAGATTAAGCCCTTGCTTCATGGCGAAATTTTCGCCGAAATCATCCACATCGCGGCGAAGTCGTGAATGCCGCGCCAAGCTTTCGCCATTTTTCAGTGCGAGACCCTTTGCATGCTGACACGCCGCCAGTTTCTTGCCGCCTCTTCCGCCGCCGCCCTGCTGCCTCATCTGGCTCATCTGGCCCGGGCCGAGGGGATCGGCTTTCCCAAGACCTTCCGCTGGGGCGCCTCGACCTCGGCCTTGCAGATCGAAGGCGGCTTGAGCGAAGGCGGACGCGGCCCCAGCATCTGGGAAGAGTTCTGCCGCCGCCCCGGCGTCATCCGCGACGGCTCCAGCCCCAGCCCGGCCTGCGACCATTACCGGGTCTGGAAAGACGACATCGCCCTGATGCGCAAGCTGGGCATCGACAGCTACCGCTTCTCGGTGGCTTGGCCGCGGGTCTTTCCCCAAGGCAGCGGCAAGATCAATCCGCGCGGCCTGGATTTCTATGATCGCCTGACCGACGGCCTGATGAAGGCCGGCATCCGCCCCATGGCCTGCCTGTATCATTGGGACCTGCCTCAGGCCTTGCAGGATCGCGGCGGCTGGCTGAACCGCGACATCGCCAATTGGATGAGCGAATATGGCATGGCGGTGGCCCGGCGGCTGGGCGATCGGGTCAAGGACTGGTTCGCCCTGAACGAACCTGCCGTCTCGGCCATCTTCGGCCATGGTTATGCCGAACATGCCCCCGGCCTGAACGGCGGCAAGGAAGCCGCGCTCAAGGCGCTGCATCACCACAATCTGGCCCAGGGCCGCACCCTGCGGGCCTTACGGGCCGAAAACAGCCATTGGAAACTGGGCACCGTCCTCAGCCTGCAGCCGGTGGTGCCCTCGACCGAGTCCGAAGCCGACCGCGCCGCCGCCATCCGCTTCGACGCCCTGTGGAACCGAGTGGCGCTGGACGGCGTGATGCGCGGCCGCCTGCCGGACATCCTGGCCGCCGACCTCGCCCCTTATGTGATGCCCGGCGACCTTGCGGAAATTCAGGTGCCGCTGGATGTGCTGGGGGTGAATTATTATTCGCCCCTGACCCTGCAATATCAGCCGGGCCGGATTCTCGACGCCTGGTGGGGCCAGCCCCATATCGAGCGCCGCACCGCCATGGACTGGCCGGTCGAGCCGGGCGGGCTGGTGCAGATCCTGACCGAGCTGAAAGAGCTTTACGGCAACCCCGCTGTCCTGATCACCGAGAACGGCGCCGCCTATGACGACCAGCCCGACGCCCAGGGCAGGATCGCCGACCCCGAGCGCATCGCCTTCCTGCGCGATCATCTGGCCGCCCTGCGCCAAGCCATCGAGGCCGGCTGCAACGTCCAGGGCTATCTGGTCTGGTCGCTGCTGGATAACTGGGAATGGCAGTTCGGCTATTCCCGCCGCTTCGGCCTGACCCATGTGGACTATGCCAATCAAAAGCGCACGCCCAAGGACAGCTTCGCCTGGTTCGCCGAGGTCATTCGGACAGGAGCCCTAGGATGACCCCTCTCGCCCCCGATCTCTGGCTGTGGGAAGGCCAGGAGGACAGCCAGGCCCGGCAAGAGCTGGTGCGGGCGCATCTGGCCGGGTTGGTGGGCTGCCCGCCCGCCGAGCTGCATCTGACCCGCGACGCCATGGGGCGGCCGCATATCGCCGCACCCGATTGCGGCCTGCATTTCAGTCTGGCCCGTCGCGGCGGCATGATGGTGATGGCGGTCAGCCGGGAGGGGCTGGTGGGGGTCGATCTCGAAGTGCCGACCCCCGATGGCGACTGGCCCGAGGCCGTGGCCAAGGATTTCTTTGCTCCCGCCGAATATCGCTGGCTGCGCGGCCTGCCCAAGGCCGAGCGAGGTGCCGCCTTCCTGCGCCTTTGGACCGCCAAGGAAGCGGTGCTGAAGGCGCTGGGACTGGGAATCGCCCAAGGCATGGCCGAGCCCTGCCTGACCGGCCTTGATCTTGCGGCCGAAGAAATCCAATCGCTTCAAGCCCATGGCCGCCATTTCAGCCTGCGCTGGCTGCCCCTGAAGGACGGCCTGATCTGTCTGGCCCGAGCCACAGTGTGACATCACCTTCACATTCTTGTGTCGAAAGGCTATGCCCGGCGCGTTGAATAGCCTATATACACCCAGGCCCGGCGCGCCTGCCCACTCTCTATTGTGTTGAGGGGATCGTGAGACGCCGCCAGGACCTGCTTGGATAAAATGAGTCGATCGGCGTCACCTCTTCCCCCTGGCTTTGCCTCTTGCGACCCGTCGCTGCTGCGCGACGAGCTTCTGTGCGACCTGTTCACCCAGACCGCCGCCCAGCATGGCAGCCGCATCGCCGCCCTTTTCGAAGGCCAAAGCGTCAGCTATGCCGAGCTTGACCGCCGCTCCAGCCGCATCGCCTGCGCCTTGCGGGCCAAGGGTATCGGGCGGGGCAGCTTCGTCGGCTTATGGATGCAGCGCTCCCTCGACCTGCATGTGGCGCTGCTGGGCATTCTGAAAGCCGGCGCCGCCTATATCCCCTTCGACGCCGATGCGCCGGTGGATCGCATTGCCGACTGCCTGGACGACTGTTCCGCCGCCGCCCTGATCCTGGATGGGGTGAATGGGTCGAAGCCGGGAGACTTCCCCGCCCCGCGTCTGGATGTCGCCGCCCTGGAGGCTGGTGCTCCGTCCGAGCAGGCTCCCGACCTGAAGGCCGAGGGCATGGGGCCGAATGATCCGGCCTATGTGATTTACACCTCGGGCTCGACCGGCAAGCCCAAGGGCGTGCTGATCACGCACCGCAATATCTGTCACTTCCTGCGCTCGGTGAATCAGGTCTATGGCCTGACCGAAAGCGATGTCGCCTTCCAGGGCGCATCGGTGGCCTTCGACCTGTCGCTGGAAGAGATCTTCGTCCCCTATATGGTCGGCGCCAAGCTGTGGATCGCCAGCCGCCGGGTCATGCAGGACACCGAAGGGCTGGCTCGCACCCTGACCCAGGCCGGGGTGACGGTGATCGACACCGTGCCGACCCTGCTGGCCATGATGCCCGAGGATGTGCCGTCCCTGCGGGTGATCATCCTTGGCGGCGAGGCCTGCCCGCCGTCGCTGGCCGAGCGCTGGTGCCGTCCGGGCCGCCGCCTGTTCAACAGCTATGGCCCCACCGAAGCCACGGTGGTCGCCACCATCGCCGAGATCACCCCCGGCCAGCCGGTGACCATCGGCCAGCCGATCCCCAATTACTGCATCCATGTGGTGGACGAGGAGCTGCGCCCGGTTACTGCCGGCGCTCAGGGCGAGCTGCTGATCGGCGGCCCCGGCGTGGCGGCGGGCTATCTGAAGCGGCCCGACCTGACGGCGCAGAAATTCGTCGCCAATCCCTTCGAACATGGCGGGCTGGCCCCGGTGCTCTATCGCTCCGGCGACGCCGTCAGCCTGGACGAGGCCGGGAACATCGCCTTCCATGGCCGCATCGACGATCAGGTCAAGATCCGCGGCTATCGCGTCGAGCTGGGCGAGATCGAATCCCGCCTGTCCGAGATCGCCGGAATTACCAACGCCGCCGTGGTGCTGCGCCAGGATGGCGGCACCGACCGGCTGATCGCCTTCCTGACCGGTGAAGAGATCCCCAACCGCGCCGCCCTGCGCGACGCCCTGAAGGGGCAGATGCCCTGCTATATGGTGCCGTCCCACTTCCAGGCCCTGGCCGAGCTGCCGCGTCTGGCCTCGGGCAAGGTGGACCGCAAAAACCTGCAAAAGCTGGAGCTGACCGCCGTCGAGGCGGAAGCCCAGGAAGAGCCGCAGACCGACACCGAGGCTGCCCTGCTGACCGCCGCCCAGCGGGTCTTCCCCGGACAGAGCCTGCCGTTCGACGCCGATATGTTCACCGAGCTGGGCGGTCACTCGCTGATCGCCGCCCGCTTCGTCTCGGCGGTGCGCGAAACCGCCAGCCTAGCCAGCCTGACCCTGCAAGACGTCTATAACGAGCGCACCCTGCGCCGCATGGCCGGTCTGCTAGATGGGCGCGGCCAGACGGTGGCCCGCGATCTGGGCTTCACCCCGCCGCCCTTCCTGCGCCGTTTCCTTTGCGGTCTGGCCCAGTTTGCCATGCTGCCGCTGATTCTGGCCCTGACCACCGCCCCCTGGCTGGGCGTCTTCGTCGCCTATCAGCTGTTCTCGGGCGAGGAGCAGAATTTCTTCGACGAAGTGCTGGCCTTGCTGGGCACCTATGCGGTGATCAACGCCACCACCTTCGTGGTCGCCATCCTTGGCAAATGGCTGTCCATCGGACGGACCAAGCCGGGGCGCTATCCCCTGTGGGGCGTTTATTATTTCCGCTGGTGGCTGTCGCAGCGTTTCATCAGCATCGTGCATGTGAAATGGCTTCAGGCCTCGCCCCTGATCCGCGTCTATCTCAGGGCGCTGGGCGCCGAGATCGGCAAGGATGTCATCCTGGGCGATCTGGAGGCCGGCGCCATCGATCTGGTGCGCATCGGCGACAATGCCTCGCTGGGCTCCAAGCTGACCCTGGCCAATGCCGAGGTGATCGGCAACGAGCTGATCATCGGCACCATCGACATCGCCGACGAAGTGGTGATGGGCAGCTCCTGCGTCATCTGCGGCGACACCAAGATCGCCACCGGCGCCTTGCTGGCCGATCTAACCAGCCTGCCCGCCGGAGGCCGCATCGGCCGCTGGGAGAAGTGGGAAGGCTCGCCCCCGCGCAAGACCGAGGATATCGATCCCGCCAGCCTGCCGCCTCATCCCGAGGTCAGCCGCCTGCGCCGGGGCCTGCAAGAGATGGTCTATCTGCTGGCGATGCTGCTGCTGCCGCCCATCAGCCTGCTGCCGGTGCTGCCCGCCTTCTACTTCATCGACACCCTGGGCGACCGCTTCGCCGATGCGCTGGGCATCGATTCCGCCATCATGCTGCCGCTGACCGCTTGGCCGGCGGCTATCGCCCTGATCGCCATCACCGTGCTTTTGATCGCCGCCGTGCGCTGGGTGGTGCTACCCAAGGTCGAGGCCGGAACCTATTCGATCCATAGCTGGTTCTATGTCCGCAAATGGATCGTGGCGCTGGCCACCGAGCTGACCCTGGAAACCCTGTCCTCGCTCTATGCCACCGTCTATATGCGGGCTTGGTACCGGCTGATGGGGGCCAAGATCGGCAAGGGCTCCGAGATTTCCACCAATCTGTCGGGCCGCTATGACCTGACCGAGATCGGCGACAAATGCTTCATCGCCGACGAGGTGGTGCTGGGCGACGAGGATATCCGCCGCGGCTGGATGTATCTGGAGCCGGTCAAGACGGGATCGCAGGTCTTTGTCGGCAATGACGCCGTGGTGCCGCCCGGCTCGAACATTCCCGACGGCTCGCTGATCGGCATCAAATCGCGTCCGCCCGCCCCCGAGATCGCCATGGAGGCCGGCGACATCTGGTTCGGCTCGCCCCCCATCAAGCTGCCGGTGCGCCAGCGGTTCGACGATCTGGACAGCAACTGGACCTATAATCCGACCCAGGCCAAGCGGATCGGCCGCGCCATCTTCGAGGCCTTCAGCGTCTCGCTGCCGACCATGCTGTTCATCACCTTCGGCACCCTGGCGGTGGAGGTCTTGGCGCCGTCCATCCTGGCCCATGACTTCCTGACCCTGATTCCCCTGTTCTCGGTCTCAAGCACCGCCATTTCCTGCGCCCTGGTGGGTGCGGCGATCCTGGTCAAATGGCTGACCATGGGCGCCTATCGCCCCACTGTGAAGCCCATGTGGTCCTGGTGGGCGCTGAAGACTGAAGCGGTGGCGGTGATGTATTGGGGCATGGCCGGCAAGGTGCTGTTGGACCATCTGCGCGGCACGCCGATGCTGCCTTGGGTTCTGATGCTGTTCGGCTGCAAGTTCGGCAAGGGCGTCTTCATGGACACCACCGACATCACCGAATTCGACTGTATCAATGTCGGCGATTTCTGCGCCATCAACAGCCTGTCGGCCCTGCAGACCCATCTGTACGAGGATCGCGTAATGAAGGTGGGCCGCGTCACCCTGGGCACCGGCGTCACCGTCGGCTCGGGCTCGACGGTGCTGTACGACACCCATTGCGGCGATTTCTCGCGGGTTGGCCAACTGACCATCATCATGAAGGGCGAGGAAATCCCAGCCCATTCCGAATGGCAGGGTGCGCCGGCGGTGACGGTCTAGAGCTAATTTCGTTTGATCGAAATTAGCTCTATGTCTTTGCATGCTGCGGCCCGTCCCCCGGAGCGCTCATGGGCCCGCTCAAACGCCGCGCGGGCTTATCGCATATTTCAACCTGATCCAATCAGGTCGAAATCCGCTCTAAAAATTCTCGGAATTGGTCGTCTCGACGGCTTTCCAGACCATGTCGACGATGGCGTCCACCTGCTCCTTGGTGCAGTCATCGGGCAAGGACGGCAGCGGCATATCGATACCTTCCCGTTCCAGCAGCGTGCGGCAATAGGCCGTGAAATGGTCGCGGTAATCCGCCGTGGTGCGAAACCGGCTATCGCGGGCAATGCGCATCTCGGCATGGCAGAAGGCCAGCTCGTCGCGCTCGGTGTCGGTCAGCGGGCGGTCCAGCTCCATCAGCTCATGTTCGCGGCTGGCGGCCTTGTCCAGCCGCTCCCGCCAATGGGGGTCATAGCCCGGCATCAGGCGGATCAGCGGCATCTCATATCTCGGGTAACGGCGGGAAAGCGGCGGCGGCCTTCAGCGCCTCGGGGCTAGCCAGCGCCGTCTCGCGGTAGAACTTGTCGTCGGTAGCGATATGGCCGGTCCACCAATTGACCAGATAGGACAGCAGCTCCATAGCGTTATGGAGCCTCGTGCTGTCGATCTGTTCCTGGGCATAGATGCGGAAGGTATCGTGGATGTCGCGATGGGCCTCGAAGGCGCCATAGCCCGCCGCCCGCAACATGGCTTCCTCGCGCCGAAAGTGGATATCCACATAATCGCGCAAGGTCGCCAAGGTGCGGGCAATGGCCGGCTGCGGATCATCCAGCTTCACCGCTTGGTGAAGGCTGGCGATCAGGTCGAGAATCCGCCGATGGTCGGCATCGATGGCCTCGATGCCGATAGCCAGACTGTCGGACCAATAATCCCATTCCAGTTTTTCGCGAAACATGAATGGTCTCCTTTTCCGTGACGCAGGGAACCTGCGTCACGTAAGTCCCTCGCCGGGCGGGGCCATCCGGCCCCTTGGCCGCCGCCTCAATGGCGGCTGGACAAAAAACTCCACCGTCGGAATTACGCAGTCAGGCTTTCGCCCCGCAGAACCTTTTCGATCAGGGCGATGGTCTCGGACAAGCCGTAAAGGGCGATGAACGAGCCCAGGCGCGGCCCCTGATCCTGGCCCAGCAGGATTTCGTAGCAGGCCAGGAACCAAGAGCGCAGATCGGCGAACACCGCATGACGCTTGCCCACCGCATAGACCACGTTCTGGATCTCTTCGGCGGGGGCTCCGACCGGCAGGCCCTTCAGCTCGCCCAGCAGATCCGACAGCGCCGCCGCTTCCTCGGCCGAGGCGGCGCGGTAGGTCTTCTGCGGCTTCACGAAGTCCTGATAATAGGTGACGGCATAACCCACCAGCTTATCCAGGAAGGGCGCGTTCTCCGGGGTCGTGCCGGGCACATAGCGGCTGATGAACTGCCACAGCACCGACTTGTCCTCGGCATGACAGACCGACGCCAGGTTCAGAAGGATGTTGTAGCTCAGGCCCGATTCCGGAGCCGGCGGCTTGCCGTGATGGATGTGCCAAGCCGGGTTGTTCAGACGCTTGGCCTCGTCTTCGCGGGGATAAGCGTCGACGAAAGCCAGATATTCGTCCACCGCACGCGGGATCACATCGAAATAGAGGCGCTTGGCGGCCTTGGGCTTCTGATACATGAACAGAGCCAGGCTTTCCGGCGGGGCATAGCGCAGCCAATCCTCGACCGACAGGCCATTGCCCTTGGACTTGGAAATCTTCTGGCCCTTATCATCCAGGAACAGCTCGTAGGACAGGTTCACCGGCGGCGTGCCGCCCATGATGCGGCAGATCTTCGAGGACAGCTGATAGGTGGGGATCAGGTCCTTGCCCGACATTTCATAGTCCACGCCCAGCACATACCAGCGCATGGCCCAGTCGGCCTTCCACTGCAGCTTGACCTTGCCGCCGCGCACGCTCGTGGTCACGAAGCTGCCGTCCTCGTCCTTATAGACGATCGTGCCCGACGCCAGATCGCGCTCGACCACCGGCACCTGCAGCACCTTGCCGGTCTTGTCGCAGACCGGCAGCAGCGGCGAATAGGTGGCCTGACGCTCTTCGCCCAGGGTGGGCAGCATCACATCCATGATGGCGTCGTAATGCTCCAGCACCTTCAGGATGCCGTCATCGAAGCGGCCCGATTTGTACCAATCGGACGCCGACTGGAACTCGTACTCGAAGCCGAAGCTGTCGAGGAACCCGCAGAGACGGGCATTGTTGTGATGGCCGAAGCTGGGATGGGTACCGAAGGGATCGGGGATCTCGGTCAGCGGCTTGCCCAGATGGGTGCGCACCATCTCCTGATTGGGGATGTTGTCGGGCACCTTGCGCAGGCCGTCGCGGTCATCCGAGAAGGCGAACAGACGGGTCGGGATTTCGGGATTCAAAAGCTCGAAGGCGCGGCGCACCATGGTGGTGCGGACCACTTCGCCGAAAGTGCCGATATGCGGCAGGCCCGAGGGGCCATAGCCGGTCTCGAACAGCACATAGCCCTTGGCCGGTTTGGCGCCTTTCAGCCGATCGTCCAGCAGGGTACGAGCTTCCTGGAAGGGCCAGGCGCTGGCGGAACGGGCGGAATCGCGCAAATCGGACATGATGGGTCCCACACTCAAGGGTTTCTAAAGTGAGGAAACCTAGGGCCCCAGGCCGGGTGAGTCAATGATATGTGGGGGGCTAGAGCCCCAGCACATCGGCCATGCTGTAAAGCCCCGCCGGCTTGCCCACTGCCCAACGGGCGGCACGCACCGCGCCCTTGGCGAAGACGGCGCGGGACGAAGCCTTGTGGCTCAGCTCGATCCGTTCGCCATCGGCGGCGAACATCACGGTGTGATCTCCCACCACATCGCCGCCACGCAGGGTGGCAAAGCCGATCTCGCCGGGCTTGCGGGCGCCGATGATGCCGTCGCGCTGCTTCATCCAGACATCTTCCAGCTTCACCTGACGACCGGCGGCGGCGGCGCGGCCCAGGCCCAAAGCGGTGCCCGAGGGCGAGTCCACCTTGTGATGGTGATGCATTTCGACCACTTCGATATCGTAGGTCTCGTCGAGAATCCCAGCCACCTGCTTGACCAGACCCAGCAGCAGATTGACGCCGATGCTGAAATTGGGAGCATAGACGATCTGCGTCTTGGCGGCGGCGGCCTTCAGTTCGGCCTCATGCTCGGCTTCCAGGCCGGTGGTGCCGACCACATGCACCTTGCCCAGCTCGGCGGCGATCTTGGCATGGGCCACCGTGGCATCGCGGGCGGTGAAGTCGATCACCGCATCGGAGGCCGCAAACAAAGCGCGGGCATCGTCGATGATGGTCAGGCCCAAAGCGCCACGACCCAGCAGTTCGCCGATGTCGCGGCCCAAGGCCGGCCCGCCGGTCCGCTCGGTGCCACCGCTCAAAGAGACGCCGTTGGTATCCAGCACTTCCTTCATCAGCATCTGACCCATACGGCCAGCGCAGCCGACAATGCCAATCTTGATGGTCATAGGATCTCTAGTCCTTCAGGTCGTCCCACAGTTCCTTCACCTTGGCGAAGAAGCCATGAGACTGCGGGCTGGTGTCCTTGCCGCCGGCGGTTTCGAACTCGCGCAGCAGCTCTTCCTGGCGCTTGGTCAGGTTCATCGGGGTTTCCACCACGGCTTCGATGAACATCTCACCACGGGCCGGGCTGCGCAGAACGCTCATGCCCTTGCCGCGCAGGCGAAACTGGTTGCCGGTCTGGCTGCCTGCCGGAATGCTGACCTTGGCGCGGCTGCCGTCGATGGTGGGAACCTCGATGCTGCCGCCCAGAGCCGCCGTCACCATGGGGATGGGAACCCGGCAATGGATGTTGGCCCCTTCGCGCTGGAACAGCCGATGGGGCGCCACGCTGAGGAAAATATACAGATCGCCGTTGGGCGCACCGCGCATGCCTGCCTCGCCCTCGCCGGCCAGACGAATCCGGGTGCCGTCCTCGACGCCCGCCGGGATATTGACCGCCAGGGTCTTTTCCTTACGGGTGCGTCCCGAACCGCCGCAGCCCTTGCAGGGGTCCTTGATGATCTTGCCGCCGCCCTGACAGGTGGGGCAGGTGCGTTCGATGGTAAAGAATCCCTGGGTCGCGCGGATCTTGCCGGAACCACGGCAGGTGCCACATTCCACCGGCGCCGAGCCGTTGGCCGAGCCGGTGCCCTTGCATTCCTCGCACTGGACCGAGGTGGGAACCTTGATCTCGGTAGTCTTGCCCGAAAAGGCTTCTTCCAGCGAGATGGCCATGTTGTAGCGCAGGTCCGAGCCACGGGCCGCCGCGTTTCCGCCGCCGCCCCGGCGACCGCCGCCCATGAATTCGCCGAACATCTCGTCGAAGATATCGGCGAAACCGCCGCCACCGCCAAAGCCGCCGCCGAAACCACCGCCGCCGCCGCGACCCATTCCGCCCTGTTCGAAGGCGGCATGGCCAAAGCGGTCATAGGCCGATCGCTTCTGCTCGTCCTTCAGGACGTCATAAGCCTCGTTCAGTTCGCGGAACTTTTCTTCGGCCTTGGGGTCGTCATGGTTGCGGTCGGGATGACAGTCCATGGCCAACTTGCGGTAGGCCTTTTTCATCTCATCCGCCGAGGCGCCCTTGGCAACGCCCAGCACCTCGTAATAATCCCGTTTACTCATGGGGCTTCGCACTCGTCAGATGGAGCTTATCCCCGCTTCGTCGGAACGAAGCGGGGATTGCTTGCCAGCAAAAGGACTTACTTGTCCTTCTTGTCGCCGTCCACTTCCTCGAAGTCGGCATCGACGACGCCGTCCTGAGCAGCATGACCATGGGCGGCATCAGCACCCGGAGCGGCACCGCCCTCCTGCTGAGCCTGATACATGGCTTCGCCCAGCTTCATGGAAGACTGCATCAGGGCGTCGGTCTTGGCCTTGATGGTCTCGGCGTCGCCCGAATCCAGCACGTCCTTCAGAGCCTTGAGATCGGTCTCGATGGCGGCCTTCTGATCGGCAGGAACCTTGTCGCCGAACTCGGTCAGGTTCTTTTCGGTGGTGTGGATCAGACCGTCGGCATGGTTGCGGGCTTCCACCGCTTCCTTGCGCTTCTTGTCGTCGGCGGCATGCGATTCGGCATCCTTGACCATCTTGTCGATGTCGGCGTCGGACAGACCGCCCGAAGCCTGGATGCGGATCTGCTGCTCCTTGCCGGTGGCCTTGTCCTTGGCCGAAACCGAGACGATGCCGTTGGCGTCGATGTCGAAGGTGACTTCGATCTGCGGCACGCCGCGCGGCGCCGGAGGCAGGCCGACCAGGTCGAACTGACCCAGGATCTTGTTGTCGGCAGCCATCTCGCGTTCGCCCTGGAAGACGCGGATGGTCACCGCCGTCTGATTGTCCTCGGCGGTCGAGAAGACCTGGCTCTTGCGGGTCGGGATGGTGGTGTTGCGGTCGATCAGGCGGGTGAAGACGCCACCCAGGGTCTCGATGCCCAGGGACAGCGGGGTCACGTCCAGCAGCAGAACGTCCTTGACCTCGCCCTTCAGCACGCCGCCCTGAATGGCGGCGCCAATGGCGACCACTTCGTCGGGGTTGACGCCCTTGTGGGGCTCGCGGCCGAAGAATTCCTTCACCACGTCATAGATCTTGGGCATGCGGGTCATGCCGCCGACCAGGATCACTTCGTCGATTTCCGAAGCCTTCAGGCCGGCGTCGCGCAGAGCGGCGCGGCAGGGCTCGATGGTGCGCTGCACCAGATCTTCCACCAGGGCTTCCAGCTTGGCGCGGGTCAGCTTGATGTTCAGATGCTTCGGGCCGGCGGCGTCGGCGGTGATGAAGGGCAGATTGACCTCGGTCTGCATGGCCGAGGACAGCTCGATCTTGGCCTTTTCAGCGGCTTCCTTCAGACGCTGCAGGGCCAGACGGTCCTTCTTCAGGTCGATGCCCTGCTCGCGCTTAAATTCGTCGGCCAGATATTCGATGATGCGGGCGTCGAAATCTTCACCGCCCAGGAAGGTGTCGCCGTTGGTGGACTTCACCTCGAACACGCCGTCGCCGATTTCCAGGACCGACACGTCGAAGGTGCCGCCGCCCAGATCGTAAACGACGATGGTGCCGGCGCCCTTCTTCTCCATGCCATAGGCCAGAGCGGCGGCGGTCGGCTCGTTGATGATGCGCAGGACTTCCAGGCCGGCGATCTTGCCGGCGTCCTTGGTGGCCTGACGCTGGGAGTCATTGAAATAGGCCGGGACGGTGATGACCGCCTGAGTGACCTTTTCGCCCAGATAGCTTTCGGCGGTTTCCTTCATCTTCTGCAGAATGAAGGCCGAGACCTGGCTGGGGCTATACTTCTTGCCCTCGGCTTCGACCCAAGCGTCGCCGTTGTCGCCCTCGATGATGTGATAGGGCACCAGGCCGCTATCCTTCTTGGTCACCGGGTCGTTGAAGCGCCGTCCGATCAGGCGCTTGATGGCGAACAGGGTGTTGGAGGGGTTGGTCACGGCCTGGCGCTTGGCGGCCTGGCCGACCAGACGCTCGCCCGAATCGGCGAAGGCGACCATCGACGGAGTGGTGCGCGCGCCCTCGGCGTTTTCGATCACCTTCGCGCTCTTGCCTTCCATGATGGCGACGCAGGAATTGGTGGTGCCCAGGTCGATACCGATGACTTTGCTCATCTCATCCTCTATGTGTTGCGGCCGGTCCCGCGGTCCTAAATCTCAGCAACCGTCGGAACCCCCTTGGTTTTCACCGTGGCGGGCTTGGTTCAAGCCCTCGGGTTTCGCTCTCATTGCGCTTATATAGTCATGGTCGGAGGAGACGCAACCGGCCCCCCGCCCCAAACAGCGGCGGATGTTAGCACTCAGTTTGTCCGAGTGCCAACTTCCGAATCGATTAGACTTGACCAGATCAACCGCTTTGCAGATATAAAGCCGTTAACACTCATCCCCGAGGGGCAGCGGGGGGCACCACAACTCGGTATTGAGGGAACTTCTCCCGTGTCGGACGAAGGTTTGGATAAACAGACGCGCCATCGCATGCGCTGCCGTCTGATGCAATTACTCATGCTGGCGGTTCTGGGCGGCTTCTTCGTTGTTGCTGCCCTGGCTGATCCGGTATTCGGCTCCAAAACCCTGGGCTGGTATTGCCTGGGCGGCATGCTGCTGGCGGTGATCGGTCTCTGGTGGGCCGGACATCAGGCCGACAAGGACATCTAGAACCGGGCATGATCGTCTCGGCCAGCGTGCGGACCGACATTCCGGCCTTTTACGGCGAATGGTTCCGCAACCGCTTCCGCGCCGGTTATTGTCTGGTGGCCAATCCCTTCAGCGGCCAATATTCCCGCGTCTCGCTGCGGCACGGGGTCGACGGCTTCGTCTTCTGGACCCGCAATCCCGGCCCCTTCCTGCCGGTGCTGGCCGAGGTCAAGGCGGCGGGCTTTCCGTTTCTGATCCAATATACCGTCACCGGCTATCCGCAAGAGATCGAGACCTCGGTGATCGAGGCCGAGCGCAGCATCGCCTTGATCCGCCAGCTTGCCGAACTGTATGGCCGCCGGGCGGTGGTCTGGCGCTATGACCCCATCTTGCTATCGGACCTGACGCCGCCCGACTGGCATATCCGCAATTTCGCCCGCCTTGCCGCCGAACTGGAGGGCGCGGTGGACGAAGTCGTCGTCTCCTTTGTGCAAAACTATCGCAAGACCGCCCGCAATCTGGCCGCCCGTGGCCGCAAATTCAGCTTTTCCTGGCGCGATCCCGACCCTGAGGAAAAGACCAAGGCGCTGGCCCGACTGACCGATCTGGCGGCGGCGCGGGGCATGCGGCTAAGCATCTGTTCCCAGCCCGAGCTGCCCGGCGAGCCCGCCCGCTGCATTGACGCCCGCCGCCTGAGCGATCTTGCCGGCCATCCGGTTCCGGCCCGCACCAAGGGCACCCGCCCCGGCTGCCTTTGTGCCGAAAGCCGCGACATCGGCGCCTATGAAAGCTGCCCCCATGGCTGCGCCTATTGCTATGCCGTCAACAGCCGCGCCGCCGCCAAGGCGCGATTGCGGGCACATGATCCGCTGGCCGAGGCCTTGATCCTGCCGCCAGAAGGGATATCTCCTATGCAGGAGGGCGGGGGTTCTCTACTATGAAGGCATCGTTGCCATCATGACTGACTCCAGCGTGACCCGCCCCCGCCTTTCCATCGTTGTTCCTTGCTATAACGAAGCCCTGAATCTGGATGGCTTCTTCGCCCGCCTGACGCCGGTGCTGGACGCCACCGGGCTGGCCTGGGAGGTCGTCTGCGTCGATGACGGCAGCCGCGACGATACGGCGGCGGTGCTGGCCGGCTGGAACCAGAAGGAACCGCGCATCAAGCTTTTGGGGCTGTCGCGCAATTTCGGCAAGGAATGCGCCCTGTCCGCCGGTCTGGCCAATGCCGTCGGCGATGCGGTGATCCCCATGGATGCCGATCTGCAGCATCCGCCCGAGGTGATTCCTCAGATGATCGCCAAATGGCGCGAAGGCTTCGACGTAGTCTTCGCCATCCGCAAGGCCCGGGTGGGGCAAAGCTGGCTGAGCCGCCAACAGGCCCGCGCCTTCTACTGGGTGTTCGACAAGCTGTCCGAGGTGCCGCTGCCCCGTGAAGTCGGCGATTTCCGCCTGCTGGACCGCAAGGTGGTGGATGTCATCAACACCATGCCCGAGCGCACCCGCTTCATGAAGGGCATCTTCGCCTGGGTCGGCTTCCGCCAGACCGGCATTCCCTATGATCAGGAAGAACGCCTCCACGGCGAAACCAAATGGAGCGTGATCTCGCTGCTGCGCTTCGCCTTCGACGGGCTGGTGGCCTTTTCCGACTATCCCTTGCGCATCTGGGCCTTGGTGGGGTCGGCAATCTCGGGCTTTGCCTTCCTTTACATCGTGTTCCGCCTGCTCAAGACGCTGATCTATGGCATCGATGTGCCCGGCTATGAGTCGATCATCGTCACCATTCTGTTCCTGGGCGGCGTGCAGCTGATCACCCTGGGCGTGATCGGTCACTATCTGGGCCGCGTCTTCAACGAGGTGAAGGGCCGCCCGCTGTTCATCGTCCGCGACCGGCTAGGCTTCGCCTCGGACGAAAAATCCGAAAAAGGCAATTGAGGCGGAAGCCTGCCCTATTGTCGCCATAGTCGGCCTCTAATTTCCTTGTCATAGACGAAGACGGGCGGTGGCCACCGGGTCCCCCTGACGCCTCCGGGTCCCCCAAGCCGGAGATGAGCTGCCGGAGCAGCCGCCCCTTCGCCAGTCCCGGCCAGGAATGATTGACGCCTCCAGCCGGGGCGGCCGCTCCGCTCAACGGCGGTTCCCGCGCTCCCCTGACACACCATCTGGGAGCTGCCGGACGGACGGTTATCCAGGATTAGGCGGGCCGGCCCCCCAAGGGGTTCCCCCACCCCTCCGGCCCGCCTGTCCGCCTGGATCGCTTAAGAAGTTTCGGAACCCTGTCTCACCAGTCATGCAAGTTCGAGCCGCCTGTCCCCAGGCGGCTCGAAACTTTTATTCCCACTTCTTGGCGTAACCGCGCGGGGTATAGACCCAGTCGCGGCCGCCGCGATTGGCGACGCGGGTTTCGGAATTGCCGACCAGCACCAGGGTCAGCATATCCACATCATCGACATTCAGTTCGGCCAGGGGAACCACCCGCACGGTCTCGCCGGGACGGCCCAGATTGCGGGCCAGGATCACCGGCGTGGTGGCCGGGCGATGCTGGAGCAAGGCTTCCTTGGCGGCGGGTAATTGATCGCGGCGGCGCTGGCTGACGGGATTATAGAAGGCCACCACGAAGTCGCCCTCGGCGGCGGCTTTCAAGCGACGCTGGATATGCTCCCAGGGGGTCAGCAAGTCGGACAGCGAGATGGTGCAGAAATCATGATTGATCGGCGCACCCGCCCGCGAGGCCGCCGCCTGCAGGGCCGAAATGCCCGGCATCACCGAGATTTCGACCCGGTTCCAGGCGGCGTCATTTTCCTTGTCCAATAGCTCGAACACCAGAGTCGCCAGAGCATAGATGCCGGCATCGCCCGAGCAGACCAGAGCGGTGGTGCGCCCCTCCGCCGCCAGTTCGATGGCGCGACGGGCGCGGGCTTCCTCGGCCCCCAGAGCGGTGTCGTGACGGGTCTTGCCCGCCGTAGCCTCGCCCAGCAGATCGAGATAGAGGCCATAGCCCACCAAATCCGAACATTGGGCGATGGCTTGGCTGACTTCCGGCGTGCGCCAAATGGCCTCGCCGGGGCCGATGCCGACCACGAAGAGACGGCCGCGCGGACGCCCCACCTTGGCCGGGTCGATGACGGCGGCCTTGGCGATGGCGCAGGTGGCGCGGGCGGATTTTTGCTTTGCCACGATCAGCTCGCCGGCAGCACCGGCAGCCGCCAGAGCGGCCCCTTCCGAAACGCCATGGCAGCCGGTTTCCTGGAACACCACGTCCGACGGGGTCAGCAGGCGCGAGGCCTGGGCTTCCAGTTCGGCGGCATGATAGAAACGGGCGGGAACCCCCAGCTCGGCGGCCAGGGCATGCACGGCCACCTCGTCGGCCTTAAGATCCAGCGAGGTCACACAGGCCACCGAACGGGCCGACAGACCGGCCTCGTCCAGAGTGCGATGCACCAGCTCGGACAGCTCGGCGGGATCGCAGCCGCGCTCGCAACCCACCCCCAGCGCCAGCACCGGCGGATGCAGGATCAGCTCGTCATCGCCCATCACTTCATGATCGGTGACGCGCACGCCCAGCTCGCCCTCGTCGCCCAGACCGGGAGCCTTGAGCCAAGCGGCCTCGCCGGCTTCCACTTCCAGACGGACCTTCTCACCGGCCAGCAGAGCGGCGGCCACCGGCTTGGCGGCGTCGGGATTGGCGACGCGCCAGCCCTCGGGCGGCTCGTCCAGGGCCAGACCCAGCGCCACATCGCCAGCGGTGGTGATGGCGGCATGGCCGCTCAAGGCCTCGGCCAGTTTGCGGGCCAGACGGTTGGCCCCATGATGACCGCCCAGCAGCGGCACCACCGAGGCACCGTCGGGCGAAACCGCCAGCAGCGGCGGCTCGGCCTGCTTGTCCTTCAGGATCGGAGCGACGGCCCGCACCAGAATGCCCGCCGCGCAGACGCCGATGACGCCCACACCCTGGCTGAACAGCGAGCGGATATGGCTGGTGGTTTCGGCGAAGGGCACATCGGCCTCGGCCACCCGGTCGGCGCGGCCATGCAGCTGCGCTCCCGGCAGAGCGGCGACGATGCGCCGTGCCGTCTCGGCTCCGGCCTCGGTGACGGCGACGACAGCAATGGATTCAGAAGTCACAGCCACGCTTTACCTCTCTTATGAACCAGGATCATGGCGAAATAGGGAGCACCCTCGGCCACCGCTTCCGGCAAGGACAACAGACGCTGACCGGGCTGACCGGCGCGTTCGACATAACGGGCGCTCTCGGTCAGGCCCAGCCGCTCCAGCACCGCCGCCACCTTGGGCAGATGCCGGCCCAGCTTCATGATGACGGCGGCATCCACCGCCGACAAGAGCTGCTCGATCTCGGCTTCCGGGCGGGTGGCGGGGATCACCGCCAGGGCGTCGTCGCGGGCGGTCAGGGGATGACCGGCCACCGCCGCGCAGGCCATGGGCGAGGACACGCCGGGCACCACCTTTGCCGGAAAACGGTCGGCCAACCGGGCGAACAGATAGGCGAAGGAGCCGAAGAAGAAGGGGTCGCCCTCGCACAAGACCGCCACATCGCGGCCCTCGGCCAGATGGGCAGCGATCTCTTCCGCGCCCTGGTCATAGACATCATCGGCCCGCTTGGCGGGGTCGAAGGGCATCCGCAGAGCGATCTCGACGCAGCCGTCTTTCACATGCGGCGCGGCGATGGTGCGGGCCAGACTGTCGCCCTGAAGCGGCGCGGGATAGGCGATCACCGAGACCTGCCCCAAGATGCGAGCGGCCTTCAGGGTCAGAAGCTCGGGGTCGCCCGGACCGACGCCCAGGCCATAGAGAGTGCCAGTTCCCTCACCCCAGCCCTCTCCCGCTTGCGGGAGAGGGAGAAAGACAGAAGGGGCCTCTCCCGCTTGCGAGAGAGGGAGCACCGCTTCCCCCCCTCGCCCGCAAGCGGGAGAGGGGGATGGGGGGTGAGGGGAATTCCCGCGATCCGTCACGATTTGACTCCGCAATATTGCGTCACCGGCATCAAGGGATGCCAGGTATGGAAGCGCCCGACCGGGGCCAGACGCGACACGGCGATGCGGCAAAGCTCGCCACCCATGCGCGACTGCCAGTCCAGTAGCAGGGCTTCGCCTTCGGCGGTGACGGCATTGGCGACCAGACGCCCGCCCGGCTTCAAGGCCGACCAGCAGGCTTCCATCATGCCCGGCACCGAAGTGCCGCCGCCGACAAAGATAGCGTCGGGGGTGTCGGTCAGTTGGCTCAGCACCGCCGGAGCCTCGCCCGCCAGCACTGCCACCTGCGGCACGCCCAAGGCGGCGGCGTTATGGATGATGGAGGCACGGCGTTCTGCATTCTGCTCGATGGCGGTGGCGATGCCGCCCGCCCGCGCCCATTCGATGGCGATGGAGCCGCAACCGGCCCCCACATCCCACAGCCGCGCCCCCGGCCAGGGAGCCAGCGCCGACAGGGTGGCAGCCCGCAATTCCCGCTTGGTCAGTTGGCCGTCATGCTGAAAGGCCTCGTCGGGCAGGCCGGGCATGCGCGACAGCACCGGCCCTTGCGTTAGTTCGACCGCGATGCAGTTGAGATCGGCGGCGCGGGGTTGGCTCCAGCTTTGGGCCGTTCCCGCGATAATCTTCTCGGCACCGCCCAAATGCTCCAGCACCGTCAGCCGAGCCGAGCCCCAGCCGCGCTCGGACAGGAACGCCGCCAAGGTCGCGGGCGTGCCGCCGTCTTCCGACAGCACAAGCCAGCGGGCTCCGGGGTAAAGGTTCAGCGCCAAGGGCTCGATCGGGCGGCCATGCACCGTCAGGCAGAGCACATCCTGCAAGGGCCAGCCCAGCTTGGCCGCCGCCAGCGAGAAAGCGCCGGGATGGGGCAGCACGGTCATCTCGGCGGGCTCGAACTGCTTGGCCAAGGTGGCGCCGACGCCGAACCACATGGGATCTCCCGAGGCCAGCACCGCGACCGGGCGGCCCCGCCACAGCTTCAGCTGCGCGATATTGTCCGAGAAGGGACGGGTCCAGGCATGGTGCTGGGCCTTGTTCTCGCCCAGCATGGCCAGATGCCGCTCGCCGCCAACGATGATCTCGGCGCTGTCCAGCAGGCTGCGGGCGGCAGGGCCGAGGCCCGTCAGGCCATTCTCGCCGATACCGATGATCGACAGCCAGGGTGCCGTCACGACAATCCCCCGGCCAAGGCATTGACCGCCGCCGCCGCCATGGCGCTGCCGCCTTGGCGTCCGCGCAGGGCGATATGGGGCTGGCCCGAACCGATCAGGGCGTCCTTGGATTCCACCGCACCGACGAAGCCGACCGGGAAGCCCAGGATCACCGCCGGCTTCGGCGCTCCCGCCGCGATCATGTCCAACAGCTGGAACAAGGCAGTAGGGGCATTGCCGATGGCGACCACCGCGCCCTCCAGCTTGTCCCGCCACAGCTCGACGGCGGCGGCACTGCGGGTGGTCTTCAGGCTTTTCGCCAGCTCGGGAACCCGAGGATCGCCCAGCAGGCAGCAGACCTCGTTGCTTTGCGGCAGATTGCGGCGGATGACACCGCGGGCCACCATCTCCACATCCACCAGCACCGGCTTGCCCGCCTGCAAGGCGGCGCGTCCGGCGGCGGCGGCGGCGTCCGAGAAGGTCAGCAGCCCGGCGATCTCGACCATGCCGCAGGCATGGATGACCCGCACCGCCACCTCTTCCTCAAGGGAACCGAACCGCGCCAGATCGGCCTCGGCCCGGATGGTGGCGAAGGATTGCTCATAGATGGCGGCGGGGTCGCGCAGATAATCAGACATGGGCCGAACCGTCAGTGGGAATGGCCCTTGCCGTGATGATGGTGCCCATGGCCGTGGTCGTGCCCATGGTCATGATGTCCATGATGATGGCCGTGATCATGGTGATGATGCCCATGATGGTGATCATCGTCGGTGCCGATGCCGACCACATGATGATGATGGCCGGTCTGCACCGCGCCGACCTCATGCTCGCGGCCCAGCACCTGTTCACGGTACTTGCAGAGCTGGCAGTTCATGGCCGGGCTGCCGCCCAGCATCTCGGTCAGGCGGTCGACGAAGGTGTCGATCACCAGCGCATGGTCGCGCAGATAGGGAGCCTTGAGGAACTCGACACCGGGATATTTGGCGGCGGCTTCGTCGGTCCATTGATAGATGCGGTCCACCAGAATGCCGGTGAACAGGAAATAGGGGAACACGATGACGCGCTTGTAGCCCAGCTTGACGGCGCGATCGAGACCCGCATCCACCAAGGGGAAGGCGACGCCGGAATAGGAGACCTCGGCCCAGCCGAAGCCCATGCCTTCCCACAGCATGCGGGCGACCTTGCTGATATTGGAATTGGCGTCCGGGTCGTTGGTGCCGCGGCCCACCACCATCAGCAGGGTGTCCTTGCGGTCAACCTTGGTGGCGGCGGCATTTTCGGCTTCCTCGATCCGCTCGGCAGCCACCCGCAGCAGCTTGGGATCGATGGCCAGATCGCGGCCGAAGACGACCTCCAGCTGAGGATTCTCGGTGGCGAAGCTGTTGATTTCCCAGGGTAGGTCGTTCTTGACGTGACCGGCGGCGAACAGCATGGCGGGCACCGCCAGAATGCGCTCGGCCCCGCGCTCTTTCAGCTTTTCCAAGCCGTCGCGGATCACCGGGCGGGCGAACTCCAGAAAGCCGCTCTCGATATCATATTGGGGAAGCCGCTGACGGAAATGTTCGGCCAGCAGATTGAATTCACGGACGGCCGCAGCGTCGCGGCTGCCATGTCCGCAGATCATGATGGCGGTTTTCTTGTCGCTCATTTCGCCTGGTCCTTGCCTCTGGGCGTTGTCGTCATAAGCCGGCTGGTCATTGCCTCCGGCCGGCAGGGGCGCACTATAGTGACATGGATAGGATTTGTCTCGCGGGTTGAACGCCCCCGGCCCCGCCGCCAGGAGCGTTCTCGCCCGCCGTTTTACCGAGCCCGGCGATTGACCGCCGACAGCACCGCCTTCAAGGCGGCGACGGCGATATCCTCGTCCATGCCGGCACCGCACAGACTGCCGGACGGACCGGCGATCTCGACATAGGCGGCGGCCTTGGCATCAGCGCCCCGGCCCACCGCATGCTCTTGATAATCGGCGATCTGCACCGTGATCCCGGCCGTCTTCAAAGCGGCAATGAAGGCGTCGATGGGCCCGTTGCCCTGACCGCGCAAGGTGGTCTGGCCCTGGGGCGTCTCCAGCACCACGGCCATGCGGCCTTCACCGCCGACATGATCGAAATGCTGGCTGACCAGACGATAGGGATCGGTCGCCTGCAGATATTCCGCCTGGAACGCCTCCCAGATCAGGGCCGGGCCGATTTCCTTGCCCGAGGATTCGGTGATCTTTTGCACCAGCTGCGAAAACTCGACCTGCATGGCCCGCGGCAATTTCATGCCGTAATCCTGCTCCAGCAGATAGGCGACGCCGCCCTTGCCCGACTGGCTGTTGATGCGGATCACCGCTTCATAGCTGCGGCCCAAGTCGGCGGGGTCCACCGGCAGATAGGGAACCTCCCACTGATTGGCCCCCGACTGGCGCAGGGCCGCCAAGCCCTTCTTGATGGCATCCTGATGCGAGCCCGAGAAAGCCGTGAAGACCAGATCGCCGGCATAGGGATGACGCACCGGCACCGGGATCTGGGTGCAGTCCTCGGCCACCCGCATGATGCGGTTGATGTCGGACATGCGCAGCACCGGATCGATGCCCTGGGTCATCAAATTCATCGCCAGGGTGATCACGTCCACATTGCCGGTCCGCTCGCCATTGCCGAACAAGGTGCCTTCGATACGGTCGCCGCCGGCCAGCATGGCCAATTCCGCCGCCGCCACCGCCGTTCCCCGGTCGTTATGGGGATGGATCGACACCACCAGGCTGTCGCGGTTCTTCACATGGCGGCAGAACCATTCGATCTGGTCGGCGTAATGGTTGGGCGCCGCCATCTCGACGGTGGCCGGCAGATTGATGATCATCTTCTTGGCCGGGGTCGGCTGGAAGACATCCATCACCGCCTCGGTGATCTCGACGGCGTAATCCAGCTCGGTGCCGGTAAAGCTTTCCGGGCTATATTCAAAGATGACATTGGTTTCCGGCATCGCGTCGGCCAGCTGCTTGATCAGCCGGGCGCCGGTCACGGCGATCTCGGTAATGGCCGAGCGATCGGCGCCGAACACCACCCGGCGCTGCAATTCCGAGGTCGAGTTGTACAGATGCACGACGGCCGACTTGGCGCCCCGGATGGCCTCGAAGGTGCGGCGGATCAAATGCTCCCGCGATTGGGTCAGCACCTGAATGGTCACGCCGTCGGGGATCAAGCCGTCCTCGATCAACAGGCGCAGGAAGTTGAAGTCGGTCTGGGACGCCGCCGGAAAGCCCACCTCGATCTCGGTGAAGCCCATATCCAGCAACAGGTCGAACATCTGGCGCTTCTTGGCCGGGCTCATGGGCTCGACCAAGGCCTGATTGCCGTCGCGCAGATCGACGCTGCACCAGATCGGCGCCTGGGTGACAGTGCGGCTCGGCCATTGGCGGTCGGGCAAGGCCACGGGGGTGACGGAACGATATTTTTCGAAAGGCATCTTTTGCATGATCAGGAACTCCGGTTCGTCTTGGATTTTGAATAAAGAGCGAAGCGGAGCGTCACAGTCGGGGCAGATGCCGAATGCGCGCGACCATCAGCCGCACAGCACGGCTGAACGGTTGGGATCGACTGGCGATAAAGGGAAATTTAGCAGTAGGAAACATGACCTTCGCACCCAGATACAGACACGGCAACAGCAAAACCCCGGACCTCTAGCGAGGCCGGGACTAGCAGTCGCAGCAGAATCTGCATGTGGACGCGATCAGTCATGCTGTCATAAGTAGCACTGTGCCGTACCGATGTCCAGTGGCCGGCTTGCATGACGGATATCCAATATACGGCTCGATAAATAACGCGTCCGGTTGTACAATCATTTACAAACGTCATGGGGGGCATGGCGTGCCAGCACGCCTTGGGACGCATTGATCCAAGAGGGACGCGTCATGAATTATTCCATCCAAGAAAGCGGTAGCGAAGTGGTCATCAATCTGGACGGCCACCTGAACTTCGCCGCCAGCAAGGACTTCAAGCGGCTGATCACCGATCTGGGCAAGGTCAAGGACCGTCCGGTTGTCTTTGATCTGACCAAAGTTCCCTATATCGACTCGGTCGGGCTGGGGCTGCTTTACATCGCCAAAGAGGAATTCGGCACCGCCGGACGCCGCCTGAGCCTGCGCGCCCCAGGCGAGGCCGTGCGCAAGATGCTGCGCCTGACCGAGGCGGAAGCGGAGTTCGACATCCGCTAACCTCGGGCCGTCCCGGCGTTCAAGTCCCCGTCAGAAGGCAAAAGGACAAAGCCATGACCGCTCAGCCCAACAAAGCCGGTAAAGGCATCAGTCTTTTCAGCAAGCTCTTGGTTCTGATCGGGCTGTTGTCCGCTGTCTGCCTGGGCGTGGGATTGCTGGGCGTCAGCAGCATCCAACAGATGTCGGCCAAGCTGAACGACGTGCACGAGACCGGACAGGAAGCCACCCTGGGCTCGCGCATCAACTCGACCTCGATCCGCATCAGCCGCGCCGAAGCCCGGCTGGGCCTTGACCTCAGCGCCGCCGGTCAGGCCGCCACCCTGAAAGAGATCGACGACCAGCGCAAAATCTTCGAAGAGCGCATGGCCGCCCTTCGCAAGACCGCCGATACCCAGCAGCTGACCATGCTGGACGAGTCCCAGCGGCTTTACGCCGCCTATCTGGAAAAGCTGGCCAAGACCATCGCCCAATCCAAGCAGGTCGCCCAAAGCAGCCATGAAGATCAGGGCATGCAGGAGCTGAACCTGCGTCTGGCCGAAAGCTCCAAGGCCGGCTTGGCCCTTGAGGCGTCGCTGCGGCAATATCTGACCAGCATGGACAAACTGGCCGGGCAGACCTCGGACGAGGCCATCGCCAAGGCCCAGACCATCCGCGACAGCATGCTGGCCATCGCGCTGCTGGGCACCGTGATCGGCCTGCTGATGGGCGGATTGCTGGGGCATTTCGGCATCGCCAAGCCGATCCACGCCATCGTCCAGGTGATGGGCCGATTGAGCGGCGGTGAATTGTCGGCCGCCATTCCCGGCTCGAACCGGGGCGATGAACTGGGCGAGATGGCCCAAGCCCTGGCGGTGTTCCGCGATGGCCTGGTCGAGGTCGGACGGCTGCAGGAGGCCCAGAAGGAAAGCCAGCGCCGCGCCGAGGAAGACCGCCGTCAGACCTTGCAGCAATTGGCCGATTCGTTCGACGCTCAGGTCCGTGCCGAGGTTTCGTCGGTCGCCACCTCGACCGCCGAGATCACCGAGACCGCCAACGAAATGGCCGGGCGCTCCGAGCGCAGCGGCAGCCGTTCGGTGGATGTGGCCGAAGCCGCCATCATCACCACCCAGCGGGCCGAGGGCGCGTCCGAGGCGACCCGCCAATTGGCCGCGGCGGTCAACGAGATTTCCCAGCAGGTCAACAAGTCCAGCGCCATTGCCCAGCGGGCGGTGGATGATGTCAACGCCACCTCGCAGCAGATGACCGGCCTGAACGGCTCGGTCCAGGCCATCGGCGAAGTGGTGGCTCTGATCAACGACATCGCCGCGCAGACCAATCTTCTGGCCCTGAACGCCACCATCGAGGCGGCGCGGGCGGGTGAAGCCGGCAAGGGCTTTGCCGTGGTGGCCAACGAAGTCAAGAATCTGGCCAACCAAACGGCGCGGGCCACCGACGACATCGCCCGCCAGGTCGCCGCCGTTCAGGACTCCACCAAGGCCATGGGACTGCGCATCGAGGAAGTGGTCGAGACCATCCGCTCGCTGGACACCGTCGCCACCACCATCGCCGGGGCCGTGTCGCAGCAAGAAGCCGCCACCCGCGAAATCGCCCGCGACATCGACGATGTGGCCGAGCAGGCCAACCTTGTCTCGCAGAATGTCGGCAGCCTGTCGAAATCCGCCGCCCGCTCCTGCGCCGGCACGGTCCGGGTGATCTGGTCGGCTCAGGATCTGGAGCAGGCTGTGGACAATCTTCGCCGCGAGGCCGAGAAATTCGTTCAGGCTATTCGGCCATAAATTTCGCCCCGCCAGCAGCTTTCGACCAACCGCGACAGGCTTCGCCAGTGGAGCCTTATGGTCGAGACGTATCTTTCCTTATTCGCACATGACGCATGGCTTGCCCATGACCTTTGCGCTTGATTTCATACGTTTGTAATGAACAATAGCCTATCGGGTTAATTCTTTCGCGCAAACGCATACCCTAATGCTCAGCCCGCCGAAGATGACCCAAAGAGGGACCGCACCCTCGATAATAGGAGGACGTCACGTGCTGAAATTCTTCAAGACCCTGTGCCTTTCCCTGATGGTCGGCCTGTTTGCCGCCAACATCGCCCATGCCGACCAGTTCGGCACCCGCGATGAAGCCAAGGCTCTGGCCGAGAAGGCCGTTGCCTTCATCAAGGCCGAAGGCAAGGACAAGGCCATCGCCGAATTCGGCAATCCCCAGGGCAAGTTCATCGATCGCGATCTCTATATCGTGCTCTATGCCGCCGATGGCATGCGTCTGGCTCATCCGCACAATCCCAAGCTGGTGGGCAAGTCCGCCGCCGAAGCCAAGGATTTCGACGGCAAGCCCTATGGCCAAGAGCTGATCGACACCGCCAAGAAGGGATCTGGCTGGGTCGATTACAAGTTTACCGATCCGACCACCAAGAAGCTGGAAGACAAGAGCGCCTATGTGCTGTCGGCCGGCGACCTGTTCGTGGTCTGCGGCGTCTACAAGCACTAAGCCTTCAAGACCGGCGCGTCCTCAAGCGTATGGGGGACGCGCCGGCAAGGCTGACCGTTACCAATAATAAAGGGGGAGCGCGATTATGAGCGGTTTTAAAAACCTGCCTTTGCGCTGGAAATTGCTGGCGGCGCCGGCTCTGATCATCGTCGCCACCGCCATTGCCGGCATTCTGGCCTATGTCACCATCGTCGATCAGCGTCAGGCCGCCCACGACCTGTACCGGGTTTCCTTCGCCAAGGAAATGCGGCTGGCCCAGCTGAAGAACACCATGGTTCAGGTCAACGCCTCCCTTTACCGCACCATGACTTGGCAGAGCGTCGGCGTCTCGGATCAGAAGATCAAGGCCGCCATGGAGACCGGCTTACAGCAGGTCGGCACCATCGAGCCGATGGTCGCCACGCTGAAGAGCGATTTCCCCCATGACGAGGCCGAGACGAAGAATCTGACCGAGGTGGATGCCGCCTCGAAGGCCTATGTCGCCGCTGTCCGCGATGTCTTCGACATGCTGGACGCCGATCCCGGCATGGCCGTCACCCTGCTGGCCGAGGCCGAGCGCCGCTATACCCGCATCGACACCGCCGTCAACCAGTGGAGCGACCAGACCAAGGCCGCCGACGAAGCCACCTATACCGAGACCGACGAGCATTCCGGCAACGCCCTGGCCCTGTTCGTGGTCATCACCGCCTGCGCCTATGGCATTTCGGTGGTGATGAATCTGCTGATCGGCGGCGGCATCGCCCGCAGTGTCGGCGGCGTCACCCGCGTCATGACCCGTCTGGCCGCCGGCGACAAGAGCGTCACCGTACCCGACGCCGAGCGCACCGACGAGATCGGCGAGATGGCGGCGGCAGTGCTGGTCTTCAAGGACAACGCCATCCGCATGGAGGCCATGCGCACCGAGCAGGAAGAGCAGAAGATCCGCATGGAGGCCGAACGTCAGGCCGCCCTGACCAAGATGGCCGACATCTTCGAGCATCAGGTGGGCGGCGTGGTGGATGCCGTGACCTCGGCTGCGGTGCAGCTTCAGGCCGCCTCGAAGCAGATGACCGCCACCGCCGAGGAAACCAATTCCCAGGCGACCACCGTCTCGGGCGCCGCCGGACAGGCCTCGGGCAATGTCCAGACGGTCGCCGCCTCGACCGAGGAGCTGTCCTCCTCGATCAACGAGATCGCCGCCCAGGTCGAGCGGTCGCAGCAGGTGGCCGAACGCGCCACCACCGAGGCCGCCCATACCAGCTCGCTGGTCCAGAAGCTGTCCGAGAATGTCGGCAGCATCGGCGAGATCGTCGCCCTGATCAATTCCATCGCCAGCCAGACCAACCTCTTGGCCCTGAACGCCACCATCGAAGCGGCCCGCGCCGGCGATGCCGGCAAGGGCTTTGCCGTGGTTGCCTCGGAGGTCAAGAACCTGGCCAACCAGACCGGCCGCGCCACCGAGGAAATCAGCCAGAAGATCGCCGCCGTGCAGAACGGCACCCAAGACGCCGTGGATGCCATCGCCGCCATCGCCCAGGTGATTTCGGAAGTCAGCGACATCAGCGCCGGCGTGGCTCAGTCGGTGCAGATGCAGACGGCCGCCACCTCGGAAATTTCCCGCAATGTCGAGCAGGCGGCCCACAGCACCATGGAGGTGTCGCAAAACATCCAGCAGGTGGAAACCGCCGCCCGCGAGACCGGCAACGCCGCCCAGCAGATCAACGAATCCGCCAGCGAACTCTCCTTCCAGGCCGACATCCTGAAGGTCGAGGTGGGCCGCTTCCTGGATCAGGTCCGCTCGAAGAAGAACGAGATGAAGCTGTTCCAGTGGGATGGCTCGCTGGAAACCGGCGAGGCCACGGTGGACCGCCATCACCGCGAGATGTTCGACACCCTGAATAGCCTGTTCAAGCAGATGATGGACGGCAAGGGCGAACAGGCCGTGCGCGGCGTGACGGGCATGCTGGAAAACGATATGCGCAAGCATTTCGCCGAGGAAGAAGAGGCCATGAGCCGCACCGGCTATTCCGAGCTGGCCGGCCATCGCCACAACCATCAGGCCTTCTTCCATCAGTATGAAAATCTGAAGCGCCAAGTGGCCGCCGGAGCCGAGAATGCCGCCATGGATCTGTTCGACTTCCTGTCCGACTGGTTCCGCGCCCATATCGCCCATGACGACCGGCCTCTGGCCCAGTTCCTAAGCCAGCAAAAGGGACGGCGGGCGGCCTGAAACGCCGCCCCTCATCCCCTTATCCTGATCCTAGGTCCCCTTATCCTGATCCTAGGTCATAGAGCCGAAGTCTGGGTTCATATTGGCATAGGGCTGAACTAAACTGATATTCAACCTCTGCTCCCCCCGAAGGATTCTGGCGTGAAGAAGCCCCTGCCGGCTGTCCAAAGCTTTTATAAGCAGCTCTTTGCCCGCCGGGTCGTCTCGGGCGCCGTGGTCGGCGTGCTGGCCCTGTTCGGTGTCTTGCTGGCCGTCGATCTGATGTCCTCGCGCGAGGCCGAGATGGAGGATATCGGCAAGGATTCCGACAATCTGACGCGCCTGCTGGAGCGGCAGGTGTCCGCTGTCATCGAAAAGACCGACGTGGTGTTGCGGGAAACCGCCCATCAATATAGCCCGGCGGTGAACGGCCCCAAGAAGCGCGATCTGCTGGAGGCCAATCTCGACCTCAATCACTGGATGGACTACATCCCCGAGGCCCAGAAGGAAAGCCTGCGGGTCGTCAATGATCAGGGCCGCGTGGTCTATAACGCCGGGGTCAGCGAGAAGCTGCCCGATGTGGTGGTGGCCGACCGCGCCTATTTCCTGCATCAGAAGGAAGACCCCAACGCCGGTCTGGTGCTGTCCGAGCCCCTGCTGTCCCGCTTCACCGGCAAATGGCTGATCACCCTCAGCCGCCGCATGACCAAGGATGACGGCAGCTTCGGCGGATTGGTGCAGACGGCGCTGCGCACCGAATATTTCCAGTCGCTGTTCGAGGGGCTGGATGTCGGCGCCCACGGCAATGTCTCGCTGTTCGACACCGACCTGCGGCTGCTGTCGCGCCTGCCCGCCCGCCCCGAGCAGCTGGGCAAGAGCATCAATAATCCCGAGCTGACCGGCTTCCTGAAGAGCGGCGCCATCTCGGGCAATTACGAAGTTGATTCCCGCGTCGACGGCGTGCATCGGCTGTTCGTCTTCCGCAAGCTTCAGGGCCTGCCCTATGTGGTGGTGATCGGCCGGGCCCCGTCCGATTTCCTGAGCGGCTGGAACCGCAAGGCCGTCCTTTACTCTCTGGGTTATCTGGGCTTGGTGCTGGCGGTGCTGCGGCAGCTGTCGGTCTTGCAGCGGCATAGCGAACAGAACCGCCGTCTGGTCACCCAGGTCTTCGAAACCTCGCGCGAGGGGATCGTCGTCACCGACGCCACCGGCGTGATCCTGACCGCCAATCCCGCCTTCACCACCATCACCGGCTATCCGTTGGAAGAGGCGGTGGGACAGACCAACGGCCTACTGCGCTCCGAGCGTCACGATGTTTCCTTCTATGCCGAGCTCTGGTCCGAGCTCCGGGAAAAGGGCGAATGGCGCGGCGAGCTGTGGAACCGCCGCAAGAATGGCGAAGACTTCCGCCAGCTGCTGTCGGCCAACGCCATCCGCGATGCCGCAGGGCAGGTGACCAACTTCATCGGCATCTTCAGCGATATCACCGAGCTGCATCAGACCCGCCAGCAGGCCGAGGTGGCCAACCGCGCCAAGGGCGAGTTCCTGGCCACCATGAGCCACGAGATCCGCACGCCGATGAACGGCATCATCGGCATGACCGGCCTGTTGCTGGACACCAAGCTGAGCAAGGAACAGCGCCACTTCGCCGAGATCATCCGCACCTCGTCGGAATCACTGCTGACCATCATCAACGACATCCTCGACTTCTCGCGCATCGAATCCGGGCGGTTGGAGCTGGAGGAATATCCCTTCGAGATCAATTCCATGATCGAGGGCGTGGCCGATCTGCTGGCGCCCCGCGTGGTCGGCAAGCATCTGGAAATGTCGGTCTATGTCGACCCCGAGCTGCGGGGCGAGTTCCAGGGCGATGCCGGGCGCGTCCGTCAGGTGATCATGAATCTGGTGGGCAACGCCATCAAGTTCACGGAAAAGGGCAGCGTCAGCATCACCGCCAACCGCCTGCTCTCCCATCATGGCAGCGAACAGATGCATCTGCGGGTGGTCGATACCGGCATCGGCATTCCCGACGAAGCCCATGACAAGCTGTTCGGCAAATTCTCGCAGGCCGACGCCTCGACCGCCCGGCGCTTCGGCGGCAGCGGCCTGGGGCTGGCGATTAGCCGCGGCATCGTCAATATGCTGGGCGGCGAGATCGGCTTCGATTCCGAAACCGGCAAGGGCAGCTGCTTCTGGTTCACCATTCCGCTGCGCCGCCTGTCACGCGGCTGGGACTCCAATGGCGAGCATCCGCTGGACGGGCTCAAGGTGCTGGTGGTGGACGACACGCCTGCCAATCTGGAAGTCTTCAGCCGCCAGCTGGAAGGCTGGGGCGCCTCTTGCGTCGCCGTCGACAGCGCCGTCATGGGCTTGCAGAAGCTGCGGGAATCCATCGTCGCCGGGCGGCCCTTCGATGTCGCCATCCTGGATCACAACATGCCCGGCATGACCGGCGTCGATCTGGCCAATGTGGTGCGCAGTGACCCGGCCTTGCAGACCCTGCCCCTGATCCTGGCCAGTTCGGCCCCCGATCCGCGCATCGGCGACAACCCGGACGCCTTTGGCTTCAGCCTGGTGATGACCAAGCCGATCCGCCCCAGCATCCTGCTGGACAGCCTGATGATGACCATCGGCCATCAGGTGTCCGAGGAAAACAGCCTGAAGGCCGAGCTGCTGCGCCGGGACATCAACCCGATGAAGGTCTCGCTGCGCATTCTGGTGGCCGAGGACAATGCCATCAATCAGCAGGTCGCCACCGGTCTTTTGGCCCGTCTCGGCCATCGCGCCGATGTCGCCAACGACGGCGGCGAAGCGGTGGTGCTGGTGGATCGCGGCGACTATGATCTGGTGCTGATGGATGTGCAGATGCCCAACATGGACGGCATCGCCGCCACCGCCGCCATCCGCGCCCTGCCCAGCCACAAGGCCAGGCTGCCCATCATCGCCATGACCGCCAACGCCATGGCCGGGGATCGGGAAAGCTTCCTGGACAAGGGCATGGACGACTATATCTCCAAGCCCATCAACCGCCGCAGCCTGGAAACCCTGCTGGAGCGCTGGTCCTCGCGGATCAAGGATGGCAAGAGCCAGGGTCCGGTCCAGCCTTCCGCGCCGCCGCCCGACAGCGAAGGCCTGATCGATCCCGATACCGCCCAGGAACTGACCGAGGAGCTGGGAGCCGAACGCTATAACGCCTTGAAGACCCGCTTCCTGGACGAGTTGCCCGACATCATCGACCGGATCGGCGCCTTGCTGACCGCCGGCGACGCCACCGCCGCCAGTCGGGCGGCCCACAATATCAAGGGATCGGGCGGCAATCTGGGCTTCTTCGGCATCATGCGCGACGCCCGCGACATCGAAGACGCCTGCCGCTCTGGTACCGACCCCATGGGCGGCTTGGCCCGGCTGCGCGCCAGCGCCCAGGCCACCATCGAGCTGGAGAAGGCAGGGGTTTAAAGCCCCCGCCTTCCACCCGGATTTACTCTTTACCGGCGACGCCCATCTCGGCGAAGGTCGCCATGCCGGTATGGCAGGCCACCGCGCCCTTGATGATGCCCACCGCCAAAGCCGCGCCCGAGGCTTCGCCCAGACGCATATCCATGGTCAGCAGGGCCTTCTTGCCCAGCCGCTCCAGCATCTTCTGATGGCCGGGCTCGACCGAGACATGGCCCACCAGGCAGTGATCCAAGGCGCCGGGAAGCGCCGCCTGCAAGGCTGCCGCCGCCGCGCAGCAGACATAGCCGTCCAGGATCACCGGGATGCGCTTATAGCGGGCCCCCAGAATCGCGCCCGCCATGGCCGCCAGTTCATAGCCGCCCAGGCAGCGCAGCACTTCCAGGCCGTCCTTGCTGGGATTGACGGCGACGCCGCGCGCCACCACGTCGGTCTTGATGGTCAGCCGTTCGTCATCGACGCCGGTTCCGCGCCCGACCCAGTCCGCCGCCTCGCCGCCGTACAGCGCATGGGCGATAGCCGCCGCCGAGGTGGTGTTGCCGATACCCATCTCGCCGATCACCAGCAAGTCCCAGCCTTCCTCCGCCGAGCGCATGCCCTGGGCGAAGGCCGACAGGAATTCGATGGGGGTCATGGCCGGACCCTGGGTGAAGTCGGCGGTGGGCTCCAGATCCAGCAGCGTCTCGACCGCCATCTCGATGCCATAGGCCTTGCAGAGCTGATTGATGCAAGCGCCACCATGCTGGAAATTCAGCACCATCTGGCCGGTCACCACCGGGGGAAAGGCCGAAACGCCCAAATCGGCAACGCCGTGATTGCCGGCATAAACCCGCGCCCGCAGCTTTTCCAGCCGGGGCGGATGGCTGCCCTGCCAGGCGCAAAGATGCTGGGTGATCTCTTCCAGCCGCCCCAGCGAACCGGCGGGCTTGGTCAGTTGCGGCTCGCGCTCGGCCCATTGGGCGATGGCGGCCTGATCCGGGCCGGGCATTCCGGCCAGCAGCGTGCGAATATCCGCCAGCGTGTTGATACGCTTGGTCTCTTTCATGAACTTTCCCCGTCATGACAAGAAGCAAGACCTCCGCCCGTCCATGGCGGCGTCCCTATGATTTCCAGGCCGGTCTTCTGGCTTGGGTTCTGCTCCGGCCGGACACCTTCCCAGCCTGATGGCCAGTGGCGTCTTGTCCGACGGATCCCCCTTACAGCGTTGGGCACGCGGCGGGTTCGCACCGCCTTTCCGATTCTCCCGCCTTGCGGCGGGCACCTGGAACTGCCGTCCTTTCTGGCAGAAAGCCATGAGCAGCGCAATGACCGCTTTGCCCGAACTGCCGCCAGGGCTTACTCTGCGGCCCATGATCGAGACTCCCTTGCGCAAAGGCTGGACCACCGGAGCCTGTGCCGCCGCCGCCGCCAAGGCGGCTTGGCAGGCGCTGGTCACGGGCGTCTTTCCCGATCCCGTCGCCATCGCCCTGCCTCGGGGCGACTGCCCCAGCTTCGCCTTGTCCCGCGCCCAGCTGGAGCCGGGCCGTGCCTCTGCCGGGGTGATCAAGGATGCCGGAGACGATCCCGACATCACCCATGGCGCCGAGATCGTCGTCACCATCGAGCAAGGTGAGCCCGGCAGCGGCATTCAGTTCCGCGCCGGTCCCGGCGTCGGCAGCGTCACCCTGCCCGGCCTGCCGCTGGCGGTGGGGGAACCGGCCATCAATCCCAATCCCCGCGCCCAGATTCTCGACAATATGCGGGTGATCGCCGAGCCGGCGGATGTCAGTATCACCGTCTCGATCCCCGGCGGCGAGGCCTTGGCCGCCAAGACCATGAATCCCCGCCTTGGCATTCTCGGCGGGCTGTCGGTGCTGGGCACCACCGGGGTGGTGCTGCCCTATAGCTGCGCCGCCTGGATTCACTCCATCCATCGCGGCGTCGATGTGGCCTTGGCCTGCGGGCTGAACCATCTGGCCGGCTGCACCGGCAAGACCTCGGAAGCCGGCGTGATGGCCCTGCATGGGCTGGAGGACCGCGCCCTGCTGGATATGGGCGGCTTCGTCGGGGCCTTGCTGAAATATCTGCGCATCCATCCGGTGCCGCGCCTGACCATCGGCGGCGGCTTCGGCAAGCTGGCCAAGCTGGCGGCGGGCGAGATGGACCTGCATTCCAAGGCCGCCGAGGTCGATCTCGGCTTCCTGCGCCGCCTGCTGGCCGAGCTGGGAGCCCCGCCCGCCCTGCTGGCCGAAACAGAACAGGCGGTCAGCGGCGCACAGATCCTGGCCTTGGCCGGTGACTTCCCCCTGGCCGATCTGGTGGCCCGCCGCGCCCGCGAAAGCGCCCTGGCGGTGCTGGCCGGCGGCGTGGCGGTGGATATCGCCATCTTCGACCGTGGCGGCAAGCTGATCGCCCATGCCAGATAATCCCTTTAATCCCCGCCAGCGAGAGGAATGTCCTCTGCCCTGCTCCCTCTCCCGCAAGCGGGAGAGGGTTGGGGTGAGGGGATAAGGCCATGCCTGATTTTTCCCTCACCCCCCACCCCCCTCTCCCGCCTGCGGGAGAGGGGGCGCAAAAGATCCTGATCCTCGGCGGCACGGCGGAAGGCGCGGCCCTGGCTCGCAGGCTGGCGGCGCATACCCAAGTCATTACCTCTTTCGCCGGACGAGTGCGCGATCTGCCCGCATTGCCGGGACAGGTGCGGGTCGGCGGCTTCGGCGGGGCCGAGGGGCTGGAAGAATTTCTGCGGCAAGAACGGATCACCCGGGTTTATGACGCCACCCATCCCTTCGCCGCCCGTATCTCGGCCCATGCAAGGCAAGCCTGCGCCCGGCTGGGGCTGCCGCTGGAGCGCATCCGCCGCGAGGACTGGCAACGCCGCCCCGGCGACCGCTGGTTCTGGGCCGAAGACATGAAGATGGCCGCCCGCATGGCTCCGACCTTGGGGCGGCGCATCCTGTTGACGGTGGGGCGCAATTCGCTGGCTCCCTTTGCCCGTCATGGCGGGCCGCACTATGTCGCGCGGCTGGTGGACCCGCCCACAGCCCGCCTGGGATTCCCCTGGCTGGAGATCCTGCTGGGCCGCGGCCCCTTCCGGCTGCAAGAGGAACTGGCCCTGCTGCGCCGCTTCCGCATCGATCTTCTGGTCAGCAAGGCCAGCGGCGGCAAGGCTACCGAAGCCAAACTGACGGCGGCAAGAATGCTGGGCATTCCCGTGCTGCTGGTGCGCCGTCCCTCACTTGACGCCAAGGGCCGCTGACGCGCATCCTGCCGCCATGTTTCCCCTGTTCGCCTCTGGCGGTAACGCCGAACCGCTCTTGATCCTGGTCGCCGCCTTGCTGGTGGATGCCGCCATCGGCGATCCGCCCGCCCTGTGGCGGCGGGTGCCCCATCCGGTGATGCTGATCGGCAAGCTGATCGATTTTCTGGACGGCAAGCTGAACCGTCCCAGCCGCTCGGACTATGACCGGCGGCTGCGCGGCGCCCTGGTCGGCGCCGGCATGACCATCGGAGCGGTGGCGCTGGGGCTGTTGGTGACGGCATTGCGCAAGGCCACCGGCTGGGGCTGGATGGTCGAACTGACGCTCTGCTGGTCCCTGATCGCTCAGCGCAGTCTTTATTCCCATGTCTCGGCGGTGGCCAAGGGCTTGGATCAAGGCGGGCTGCTGGCCGGACGGCTGGAAGTCGCTAAGATCGTCGGCCGCGACCCCGCCAGCCTGGACGAGCACGGGGTCAGCCGCGCCGCCATCGAATCCTGCGCCGAGAACTTCGCCGACGGAGTGGTGGCTCCGGTCTTCTGGTTCCTGCTGTTCGGCATGCCGGGGCTGCTGGCCTATAAGACCGTCAACACCCTGGACAGCATGATCGGCCATCGCAACGAGACCTATCGCGAATTCGGCATGGTCTCGGCCCGCCTCGACGACGCCATGAACCTGATCCCCGCCCGCCTGTCAGGCCTGCTGCTGTCGCTGGCATCGCTGTTCGTGCCGGGGGGCAATCCGGCCAAGGCGTTACAAGTCATGCTACGCGATCACGGCCATCACCGTTCACCCAATTCCGGCTGGCCCGAGGCTGCCATGGCTGGGGCTTTGGGTCTGTCGCTGGCCGGACCGCGCCGCTATCCCGGCTATGTCGCCGAGGAACAATGGATCGGGGACGGCCGCAGCCAAGCCACCGCCGCCGACATCCGCAGCGCCCTTAGGGTGATGGCGGTATCCTGCCTGTTGCTGCTGGGCCTGGTGCTGCTGGTAGTGCTAGCGCAGGGGTAAAGCTTTTTTGGTCCAGAGCGCATTGAGCGCGAGGCCAAGCGGCCGGATGGCCGCGCCCGGCGAGGGAAATTTAATAATGCGGCGGCGGTTTTTCGTCTTGGGGCGAGGGATCGCGTCCGGTTTCCACCGACCGCAGCCGCTCGATCAGGCGGTACAGCTTCAGGGTCATCATGTCGATCACCCGATCCTGGCGGGCGATGACGTCCGACAGTTCCTCGACCATCAGCTCGTGATGGGCCAGGCGGATTTCCAGGTCGGTCAGGCGTTGATCGGTATCGCTCATCAGAAACCTCAGCCGACGATCTTATAGATGGTGGCGGTGCGGCTGGTGCTGTCTTCCAGCTCCAGCGAGCAGGGAACGGTGTAGCTGGCCAGCTTCATCAGCCCGGTGCGGGGCAGATAGGCCCGGCCCGGATCGGCCATCAAGACCTCGGCCCCCGAGGCGGCGCAGCGGCGCAGCCAGGCGAAGACGGCGTCGGCCATGGGCTTTTCGTAACAGACATCGCCGGCCAGAACCACGTCCCACGGGCAGGTCGGAGCCTCCAGCACATTGGTCTGGCGCACCGACAGCATCACTCCATTGACGGCGGCATTCATGCGAATGGCCTCGACCGCCATCGGGTCGATCTCGGCGGCTTCGACGGTCTTGGCGCCGCGCAGCCCGGCGGCGATGGCGGTCATGCCCGATCCGGCGGCGAAGTCCAGCACCGACTTGCCGCGCACCAGTCCGGGATTGTCCAGGATATGGCGGGTCAAGGCCTGCCCGCCGACCCAGGGAAAGGCCCAATAGGGCGGCGGCATATTATGGCCCTTGAGGAATTCCTCGGTGGCCTGCCACAAGGGCGTGACCTCGGTGGCCAGATGCAGGCGGATCTCAGGCACTGCCGGCGGCGTATCGAGGACGGTGTGGGAACGGATAAAATTCTCGGCGATCATAGGACTTTCCCGGCGACGATGGCGACCAGGACAAGCCAGCCAAACCAGCGGTTGGATTTGAAAAGATGCAAACAGTTGGCGGAGTCGTTCATCTCCAGCCGCTTCAATTGCCAGACCAATTGGCCCGCCGCCACCAGCATCAGCGGATAGAAGACCCAGCTTAGGCCCGCCAGCCAGCCCGACAGGCTGATCAGCGCCAGGGTCAGGGCATAGAAGCCCGCCAGCCATTCCGGTGTTGCCTCGGCCAGACGCAGGGCGGTGGATTTCACCCCCACCAGAATATCGTCTTCCTTGTCCTGATGGGCATAGATGGTGTCATAGCCCAGGGTCCAGAATAGCCCGGCGATATAAAGGGCGATCGGCGCCCAGTCCATGCCGTCGGTGACCGCCGCCCAGCCCATCACCGCGCCCCAGTTGAAGGTCAGCCCCAGCCAGGCCTGCGGCCACCAGGTGATGCGCTTCATCAAGGGATAGGGAAAGACCAGCGCCAGCGAGGCGACGCCCATAAGGATGGCCGTCTTGTTCAGCAGCAGCAGGATCGCCAGCCCCACCAGCAATTGCGCCCCCAGGAACAGGGCCGCCTGCTTGACGCTGACCGCGCCCGAGGGAATCGGGCGGCCTGCGGTGCGGGCGACCTGGGCGTCGAACTTATGGTCGGCGATGTCGTTGACGGTGCAGCCGGCTCCGCGCATCACCACCGATCCGATGGCGAACAGCAGCATCAGCCATAGGCTGGGAAGGCCGTCCGAGGCTAGGGCGATGCTCCACCAACAGGGGAACAGCAGCAGCCAGGTGCCGATGGGACGGTCGAGGCGCATCAGCCGCAAATAGGGTCGCGCCGGGGCGGGAATCCGCCGGTCGATCCAATTTCCGACGGGAATATCGCCATGCAAGGTTTCGGAACTGCTCATAGCGCACTAGATTAGTGGTCCCGCCTGCTGCTGCAAAGACCAGAATGGACGATCAACCGAAACTTCGCCTGCATGTCTCCCCCGCGCTGACCGAGGGAGCCACCATCAGCCTGGATCAGGATCAGGCGCATTATCTCTGCAATGTCATGCGGGCTCAGACCGGCACCCTGGTGGCGCTGTTCAACGGCCGCGACGGCGAATGGAAGGCCGAACTGGTCGAGGCGGGCAAGCGCCGCGCCAGCCTGACCCTGATCGAGCAGCTGCGCCCCCAGGCCGAGGAGCCCGACCTGTGGCTGGTCTTCGCTCCGGTCAAAAGGGCGCGTATCGACTTCATCACCGAGAAAGCCACCGAGCTGGGCGTCTCGGTGCTGCAGCCGGTCTTCACCCGCCACACCGTCATGAGCCGGGTCAATGACGAGCGCCTGCGCTCCATCGCCATCGAAGCCGCCGAGCAATGCGAGCGGCTGTCGGTGCCCGAGGTCCGCGATCCGCTGGGTCTCGACGCTCTGCTGGCGCAATGGCCCGAGGGGCGCCGCCTGATCCTGCTGGATGAAGGCGGCGGGGGTCGGCCCATCGCCGAGGCCCTGGCCGATCTTCCTCCCGGCCCGGCGGCGGTGCTGGTGGGGCCCGAGGGCGGTTTCGCCAAAACGGAACTTGACGCCCTGCGGTCTCTGGCGTTTGCTGTGCCGGTGGGTCTGGGGCCGCGCATCTTGCGGGCCGACACGGCGGTTTTGGCCGCCTTGTCCTGCTATCAGGCGCTGTGCGGCGACTGGCGCCGCGCGCCCCGTTCTTCCTCCTCCAACTGAAGGGTCTGTCTGTTATGTCCGCCCCCGCCAAACCAAGCGGCGAGCCCATCAGCGGCAAGGCCCAGCTGGTCGATTATATCGCCGAGGGCTGCAAGCCGCCGGAACAGTGGCGCATCGGCACCGAGCATGAAAAATTCGCCTTCGATTGCGAGACCCTGCGCCCCCTGGATTACGAGGGGGAAAGCGGCATCAAGGCCTTGCTGGAAGGGCTGGCCGCTTATGGCTGGGACAAGGTCGAGGAAAACGGCCATCTGATCGCGCTCTTGAAGGATGGCGCCAGCGTCACCCTGGAGCCGGGCGGGCAGGTCGAACTTTCCGGCGCGGCGGTCGAAACCGTGCATCAGACCTGCGCCGAGGTGGATCAGCATCTGCGCGAATGCAAGGAAGTCGGCAGCAAGCTGGATATCGGCTTCCTCGGCTTGGGCTTTAACCCCAAATGGCGGCGCGACGATATCCCCTGGATGCCCAAGGGCCGCTATAAGATCATGCGCCGCTATATGCCCACCGTCGGCACCTTAGGCCTGGACATGATGCTCAGGACCTGCACCGTGCAGGTCAATCTGGACTTTTCGTCCGAAGCCGACATGGTCAAGAAGTTCCGCACCAGTCTGGCCTTGCAGCCCATCGCCACCGCGCTTTGGGCCAATTCGCCCTTCGTCGAGGGCAAGCCCTCGGGCTATCTCAGCTATCGCAGCCATATCTGGACCGATACCGACCACGACCGCTGCGGCATGATTCCCTTCGTCTTCGAGGAAGGCTTCGGCTTCGAACGCTATGTCGATTACGTCCTCGATACGCCGATGTATTTCGTCTATCGCGACGGCCAATATATCGATGTGGCGGGCCAGTCCTTCCGCGACTTCATGGAGGGGCGGCTGCCCGGTTACCCTGGGGAACGCCCCACCATGGGCGATTGGACCGACCATCTGACCACCGTCTTCCCGGAAGTCCGCCTGAAGCGTTACCTGGAGATGCGCGGCGCCGACGGCGGGCCCTGGCGGCGGCTCTGTGCCTTGCCGGCCTTCTGGGTCGGCCTGCTCTACGACACGACGGCACTGAATGCGGCTTGGGATCTGGTCAAGGACTGGAGCACCGAAGACCATGCGGCGTTGCGCAACGGTGTTCCCGCCCAAGGGCTGAAGACTCCCTTCCGCAACGGCACCGTGCGCGACATCGCCCTAGCGGCGCTGGAAATCGCCCGCGACGGCCTGAAGCGCCGCGCCCGCCTGGACAGCTTTGGCCGGGATGAAAGCATCTTCCTGGAAACCCTGCTGACCATCGCCCAATCCGGCGTCACCCCCGCCGAGGACATGCTGGCCGATTATGAAAACCGCTGGGGCGGCTCGGTGGACCGGCTGTTCCGCGACCACGCCTACTGAGAAAACGAGTGATGACCGACTGCAAAAGCCTGGACGAAGTCCGCGTCAATATCGATCGGCTGGATCGCGAGATCGTCAATCTGCTGGCCGAGCGCCAGGGCTTCGTTGCCCAAGCCGCCACCTTCAAGCCGACCCGCGCCGCCGTGGTGGTGCCGGAGCGCATCGAAGCCATCATCGAAAAAGTCCGTGCCCAAGCCATCGGCCTGAACGCGGACCCGGATCTGATGGAATCGATCTATCGCGGCATGATCAATTCCTACATCGCCTTCGAAGACAAGCGCTGGGCCAAGCTGCACGGCGAGGGATAATCCCCGCCGCCGCTTGGCTTACAGCATGTCGGGCATGGTCTTGCCCAGGGTCTGACGCTCCGCCGCCTTGGTGCCGGTCAGGGCGAAGCCTTGGGGCTTGCCGTCCTGATCAAGGTAAAGCGCCCGCAGATCGCGGCCTTCGCCCTCGACGCTCCAGCTTCCCGCCAATCCGAAGGGCGGCGGGCAGACCGCGACCGGCAGGCAGGGGGTTTTCACCACCACCGGCATGGCCGGCAGCTTGAGGTCGGTGGGGGTGCCCGCCAAATTGGCGGCCAAGGCGCGGGCCTGGGCCATCAGCGGCAGCACGAAGGGCAGCGGCCCGACAGCGGTCTGGGCACAATCGCCGACGGCAAAGATCGCCGGATCATTGGTCCGCAGCTGCTTGTCCACCACGACGCCTTTATCCACCGTAATCCCGGCGTCCACCGCCAGCTTGGTGCGGGGGATCAGGCCGATGGCCGACAGAGCCTGATCAAAGGCGACCTGAGTGCCATCATCCAGAGTGGCAACACCCGGCTCCAGCTTGGTGACCGAGCGGCTGAGATGCAGGGTGATCCCCGCCGCGGTCAGTGCCTCGGCCATGGCCTTGCCCAAAGCCTCGGGCAGCAGGCGGCCCAGCGGCCAGGGAGCCGGATCGACCAGGGTGACGGCATAACCGGCTCCGACCAGATCATTGGCGAATTCCGCCCCGATCAACCCGGCCCCGATCAGCAGCACCTTGCCGCCTTGGGGCAAAGCGTCACGCCAGGCGGCATAGCCGTCCAGGTCGTTCACCGTGCGCACCGGGACGACATCCGAGCCCTCGACCTTATAATCACGAGGATCGGCGCCGATGGCCAAGACCAGCTTGTCATAGGACAGGGCGGTGGTGGCCCCCTCCAGGGTGATGCGCTTGTGATCCCGATCGATGCCGGTCAGGCGGTGACGGGTCAGAACGGTGATATTCAGCTCGGCGGCCATCTGCTCGGCGGTCTTCATCACCAGGGCGGCAATAGACTTGCCCTGGGCGAAGGCGTTCGAGAGCATCGGCTTGGAGTAGGATTCGCCACCGTCGGCGGTTACCACCGTCACCGGCGTCTCGCGGTCCAGCTTGCGGAACTCGCGGGCCAGGGAATATCCCCCCAGCCCGGAGCCGACAATGACCACGCCTTCAGCCAGGGCGGTCATGGCTTAGTCCTCCACCACTTCGAAGTCGGCCTTGCTGACGCCGCAGTCCGGGCAGGACCAGTCGTCAGGGATCGCTTCGAAGGGCGTGCCGGGGGCGATACCGTCGTCGGGCAGGCCGAGAGCCGGGTCATAGACGAAACCACAGACGACACAGACATATTTCTTCATGGTCTTGATCCTTCTCTTCGAACTTTGTCTTAGAGCGGGGTGATACCCCGCGATTGCTGCCATTGAGGCGGCGGCCAAGCGGGCGGATGCCCGCACCCGGCGAGGGCTATTTAAGTTCCCTTGTGGGCGGCCAGGGTGTCGCGATAGTGGTTGGCGTGCTTTTCCTCGACCTTGGCCAGAGCGGCGAAACGCTTGGCGGCGGTGGCCAGGGTCTTGGCGAAACGCTCGGCATGCTCCTTGGACTCGGCAATCTGCTCGTCGATCTCGGCGACGGCGGCGGCATTGCCTTCCTGCTCGGCCAAGTGACGGAACTGCGGATACATCTCGGTATATTCGTAGGTCTCGCCGTCGATGGCCATCTGCAGCATCTTCTCGACGGTCAGCTGGTCCTTGGGATAGAGCAGGTCCAGATGACCGAAGGCATGGGCGGTTTCCTGCTCGGCGGTACGCTCGAAGGTCTCGGCCACCTCGATGGCGCCCAGTTCACGGGCACGACGGGCGAAGAACAGATATTTCCGGTTCGCCATCGACTCGCCGGCAAAGGCGGCTTCGATGTTCTTGATGGTGGGGGAGTCGGAATTGGTCGCCATTGTTCGCTCTCCTAAAGTTTGACGCTGCTGCCTTGGTTCGTTCGATGCACAAACCTACCTCAGGGCGTGGCATCGAGTGAAACGACAATTTTTTGTCACATTGATCGATTTAGTCGATTTATGTGGAAATTGCCGGATTCGCCTCACCCCCCGACAGTCCTTGCATTCGTGGATGCATGAGTCTATAAACACCGCCTCCATCGGGTGACTGGGCCTGTAAGGGCATGCCTTGTCGCCATTGAATCTAAGCAACTCTTTCATTGAAGGACGCTGTAAATGCCCAAGATGAAGACCAAGAGCTCCGCCAAGAAGCGGTTCAAGCTCACCGGGACCGGTAAGGTTCGGGCCAATTCCGCTTTCAAGCGCCACTGCCTGACTGCCAAGAGCTCGAAGATGAAGCGCCAGGCTCGCGGCACGTTTGTCGTCGCCGAAGTCGATGCGCCCGCCGTCAAGAAGTTCTACCTGCCCTACGGAGTTTGATAAATGGCTCGCGTCAAGCGGGGCGTCACCACGCACGCCCGTCACCGTAAGATTCTGAAGCTGGCCAAGGGCTATCGCGGCCGCGCCAGCACCTGCTTCCGCACTGCGATTCAGAAGGTCGAAAAGGGCCTTCGTTATGCCTATCGCGACCGCCGTGCCAAGAAGCGCAATTTCCGTGGCCTGTGGATCCAGCGCATCAACGCCGGTGCCCGCATCAACGGCCTGACCTACAGCCGCTTCATGAACGGCCTGAAGAAGGCCGGCATCGAGCTGGACCGTAAGGTTCTGTCCGATCTGGCGATCACCCAGCCGGAGGCTTTTGCCTCGCTGGTTGCTCAGGCCCAGAAGGCTCTCGGCTAAGGCCCACGGCCAAGGCTAGGTTCAGGTAAAACTGAACGCTAAGATCAGGGGGTCGTCCAATGGCGGCCCCCTTTTCGTCTGTATAAACGGAAGAGTCCGATGATCGATCTGGATCAGGTTCGCGCCGAGGCGCTGGACAGCATCGCCAAGGCTGGCGACCTTGAAACCCTGGAAGGCCTGCGCGTTTCGCTGCTGGGCAAGAAGGGCTCCATCAGCTTGCTGATGAAGTCGCTGGGCGAGATGAGCCCGGAAGAGCGCAAGACCGCCGGTCAGCAGCTGAACGCCGTCAAGGACGCCGCCGCCGCCGCGCTGGAAGAGCGCAAGGCCGTGCTGGAAAGCGCCGCCCTGGACCAGCGTCTGGCCCGCGAGCGCGTCGATGTCACCCTGCCGATCCGCCCCGAGACCCAGGGCCGCATCCATCCCATCAATCAGGTGATGGACGAGATGATCGCCATCTTCGCGCAGATGGGCTTCGCGGTGGCCGAGGGTCCGGATATCGAGGACGACTTCCACAATTTCACCGCGCTCAACATCCCCGCCGAGCACCCCGCCCGGCAGATGCATGACACCTTCTATTTCGGCGAGCGCGAGGATGGCAGCCGCCATCTGCTGCGCACCCATACCAGCCCGGTGCAGATCCGCACCATGCTGAAGGACAAGCCCCCCATCCGCATCATCGCTCCGGGCCGCACCTATCGCTGCGATTCCGACATGACCCATACGCCGATGTTCCATCAGATCGAGGGTCTGGTGATCGACAAGGCCACCCATATGGGCCATCTGAAGGGCACCTTGATGGAATTCGTCACCACCTTCTTCGAGGTGGACGAGGTTCCGGTGCGCTTCCGCCCCAGCTTCTTCCCCTTCACCGAGCCCTCGGCCGAAGTCGATATCGGCTGCTCGCGCGAAGGCGGCGAGCTGAAGATCGGCAAGGGTTCGGGCTGGCTGGAGATCGGCGGCTCGGGCATGGTGCATCCCAATGTGCTGAAGGCCTGCGGCCTGGACCCCGACGAATATCAGGGCTTCGCCTTCGGTATGGGCGTCGAGCGCATGGCGATGCTGAAATACGGCATCCCCGATCTGCGCACCTTCTTCGAATCCGATCTGCGCTGGCTGAAGCATTACGGCTTCGTACCCCTTGATGTGCCGACCCTGTCCGGAGGGCTGACCCGATGAAATTCACCCTGTCCTGGCTGAAAGAGCATCTGGAGACCGATGCCACCCTGGCCGAGATCGAGGTCCGCTTGACCGAGCTGGGCCTTGAGGTTGAAGGCGTCGAAGACCCCGCCAAGGATCTGGGCGGTTTTGTCATTGGCGAGATTCTGGAAGCCGAGAAGCATCCCAATGCCGACCGTCTGCGGGTCTGCAAGGTCAATAACGGCCAGAGCGTGATCCAGGTGGTCTGCGGCGCCCCCAATGCGCGGGCCGGCATCAAGGTGATCCTGGCCCAGCCCGGCACCTATATCCCCATCACCGGCGAGGCCCTGAAGAAGGGCAAGGTCCGCGATGTGGAAAGCCAGGGCATGATGTGCTCGTGGCGCGAACTGAAGCTGGGCGAGGACCATGACGGCATCGCCGAGCTGGACCTCGGCCTCTCGGTTGGCTCCAAGCTGACCGAGGTGATGAGCTTCGATCCGGTGATCGAGATTTCCATCACCCCCAACCGCGCCGACTGCCTGGGCGTGCGCGGCGTCGCCCGCGATCTGGCCGCCTCTGGCCTGGGCAAGCTGAAGCCGCTGAACAGCACCAAGGTGCCGGGCAGCTTCCAAAGCCCGATCTCGGTGGCGCTGGACTTCACCCCTGAGACCGCTTCGGCCTGCCCGCTGTTCGTTGGTCGCTTCATTCGTGGCGTCAAGAATGGCGAAAGCCCGGCCTGGCTGAAGGACCGCCTGACCGCCATCGGTCTGCGTCCGATTTCGGCGCTGGTGGATATCACCAATTACGTCACCTATGACCTCTGCCGCCCGCTGCATGTGTTCGATGCCGCCAAGGTTCAGGGCCAGACCATCATCGCCCGTCTAGCGCGTGAGGGCGAGACCCTGCTGGCGCTGAACGGCAAGGACTACACCCTGACCGGCGAGATGACCGTGATCGCCGATGCGGCTGGCCCCGAAGCCATCGCCGGCGTCATGGGCGGCGAGCATTCCGGCTGCACCGAGACCACCACCGACGTCTTCCTGGAAGTGGCCTATTTCGACGCCATCCGCACCGCCACCACCGGGCGCAAGCTGGACATCCTGTCGGATGCCCGCTTCCGCTTCGAGCGCGGCGTCGATCCGGCCTTCCTGCAAGATGCCGCCGAGATCGCCACCCGCATGATCCAAGAGCTGTGCGGCGGCGAAGCCTCGGATCTGGTGATCGCCGGTGCCGAGCCCGCCTGGAAGAAGTCCGTCAGCTTCCGTCCCGCCCGCGTCGCCGCTTTGGGCGGTGTCGAGGTCTCCAAGGAGCGTCAGGCCGAGATTCTGCGTGGCCTGGGCTGCGAGGTCACCGACGCTGGCGACAGCCTGACCGTGGTGCCACCGTCCTGGCGCGGCGACATCACCGCCGAGCATGACTTGGTGGAAGAGGTCATCCGCATCAACGGCTATGACAAGCTGCCGGCGGTGCCGCTGCCCCGCCCCAGCATGCCCAAGCCCCTGCTGACCCCCGGCCAGCGCCGCGCCAACTGGGTGCGTCGTCAGCTGGCGGCGCGTGGCATGGTCGAGACGGTGACTTGGTCCTTCCTGCCCTCGGCCAGCGCCAAGCTGTTCGGCGGCGGTGCGCCCGAGATGCATCTGGCCAATCCGATTTCCTCGGACCTGGACTGCATGCGCCCCAGCGTTCTGCCCAATCTGGTGGCGGCGGCTGGCCGCAATGCCGATCGCGGCTTCAAGGATGTGGCGCTGTTCGAGATCGGCCCGCAGTTCGACGGACCTGAGCCCGGCCAGCAACGCGCCGTCGCCTGCGGTCTGCGGGCGGGCCGTGCGGTGCCGCGTCACTGGTCGGAAAAGACCCGTCCCGTCGATGCCTTCGACGCCAAGGCCGATCTGCTGGCCGCCATCGTCGCCGCTGGCGGTAACCCGGACTCGTTCCAGGTGGTGGCCGAGGCTCCGGCTTGGTATCACCCCGGCCGTTCGGGCAGCCTGAAGCTGGGCAATAAGGCCGTCGCCTATTTCGGCGAGCTGCATCCCAAGCTGCTGGGCGAATTCGACATCAAGGGCGCCGTGGTGGCTTTCGAGCTGTTCCTCGAAGCCCTGCCGCCGCAGAAGGCTAAGGCCACCAAGGCCAAGCCGGCCCTGAAGCTGTCGCCCTTCCAGCCGGTCGAACGCGACTTCGCCTTCGTGGTCGAGAGCAAGGTGGCGGCGGATGCCCTGGTGCGTGCCGCCAAGAATGCCGACAAGCAGTTCGTCACCGATGTCTCGGTGTTCGACCTCTATGAAGGCCCGCATGTGGGCGAGGGCAAGAAGAGCTTGGCCCTGCAGGCGACCTTGCAGCCGCTGGACAAGACCTTCACCGACGCCGAGATCGAAGCCCTGTCGGCCAAGATTGTCGAAGCGGTGATCAAAGCCACCGGCGGTAGCCTGCGTGGATAAGCTTGCGTGCGGGACTTCGCTCTGAGCCCACCTTAAACAAAAGCCCCCCTCCTGATCCGGGAGGGGGGCTTTTGTTTATTTATGCATTCTCGGCCAGAACGGTTCCCGCCAGATAGAGGCTGCCGCAGATCAGCAGCCGGGCGGGGCCGGGTTGCTGGGTCAGCTGCTCCACCGCCGCCATCACCGACTCTGCCGCCTGGGCTGACAGCCCGTGGCGATTGGCGTTGGCGGCGACCTCTTCGGCGCTCAAGGAATTGGGCTCGCCGGGGATCGCCACCGTGCGCAGATCCTGCACTTGCCCGGCCAGCGGGGCCAGGAAGCCCTGGCTGTCCTTGGTGTTCAGCATGCCGACCACCGCCCGCAAGGGCAGATCGGCCTGAGTCTTGGCCCAATCGGCCAGGATTTCCCCGGCAGCCGGGTTATGCCCGCCATCCAGCCATAGCTCCCAGCCAGCAGGCAACATCGCCACCAGCGGACCTTGGGTCAGCCGTTGCAGCCGGGCCGGCCATTCCGTCCGGGTGATACCAGCCAGGATCGCCTGATCCGGTAGTCCCAGCAGAACCGCGCAGGCGGCGGCCAGACCGGAATTATGAATTTGATGCGCCCCCGCCAAGGCCGGGCGCGGCATCGCGAGGCGCTTGTCGCCCATGACAAAGGCCGTCTCGGTCACCGACCAGTCGCGGCCTTCCAGATACAGCGGAGCCCCCAGCTCCCGGGCCCGCGCCTCGATGACGGCCAGGGCTTCCGGCGGCTGGGCAGCGCAAACGCAAGCCACCCCGGGCTTCAGGATTCCGGCCTTCTCTCCGGCAATGGCGGCGATGGTCTCGCCCAGGAAAGCCTGATGATCCAGGGAAATCGGGGTCAGCACGGTCAGGGCCGGACGTTCCACCACATTGGTGGCGTCCACCCGTCCGCCCAAGCCGGTCTCCAGCAGGCAGAGATCAGCGGGCGTACGGGCAAAAGCCAGGAAGGCGGCGGCGGTGGTCACCTCGAAGAAGGTGATGGCGGAGCCGTCATTGCGGCGCTCGCACTCTTCCAGCAGGCCGGTCAGAGCCTCGTCGCCGATGATCTGCCCAGCCACGCGGATGCGCTCGGCGAAGCGCACCAGATGCGGCGAGGTATAGGCATGCACCTTTTGGCCCGCCGCCTCGGCCATGGCCCGCAGATTGGCGGTGGTCGAGCCCTTGCCGTTGGTTCCGGCCAGATGCACAACGGGGGGCAGGCTGCGCTGAGGATTGCCCAGCGCGGCCAGCATCCGTTCGACCCGGTCCAATGCCAGATCGATGACCTTGGGGTGAAGTCCCTTCAGCCGTTCAAGAACGGCGTCAGGCGCCCGCGGCGTCATCGTAGTCAGGAGTATCCATGGCCAGCGGCACCAGATCGCCGGGGCTGCCCTTCTGACGCAGCAGCGACAGCAGGCGACCGATGGTCTCGGACAGCTTGGCGCGATGCACCACCATATCGACCATGCCGTGATCCAGCAGATATTCCGCCCGCTGGAAGCCCTCGGGCAGCTTTTCGCGGATGGTGGTCTCGATGACGCGGGCACCGGCGAAGCCGATCACGGCGCCGGGTTCCGAGATATGGAAATCGCCGATCATGGCGAAGCTGGCCGAGACACCGCCGGTGGTGGGGTCGGTCAGCAGCACGATATAGGGCAGACCCTTCTCGCGCACCTTGTCCACAGCCACGGTGGTGCGGGCCATCTGCATCAGGCTCAGGATGCCTTCCTGCATGCGGGCACCACCCGAAGCCGGAATGACGATCAGGGCGGCATCCTGCAGCACCGCCAGCTCGGCGGCGGCGACGATGCCTTCACCCACGGCCATGCCCATCGAGCCGCCCATGAATTCGAAATTAAAGGCGGCGATGACCACCGGATTGCCGCCGATGCGGCCATGGCCGACGACGATGGCGTCCTGTTCGCTGGTCTTGGTCTGAGCATCCTTCAGACGGTCGACATACCGCTTGCTGTCCTTGAACTTCAAGGGATCGGCGATGATCTTCGGCAGCTCGATGCGCTGATATTTGCCGCCGTCGAACAGCAGCTCCAGGCGCTTCTTGACCGGCAGGCGCATGTGATGGTCGCACTGCGGGCAGACCGACAGCAGCTTGTCGCGGTCGCGATGGAAGATCATATGGCCGCAGGACGGGCACTTGCCCCAAAGATTGTCCGGCACCTCGCGCGGGGCGACCAGGCGCTGAATCTTCGGACGGACGAAATCGGTAAGCCAGCTCATATGGCGATACTCTCTGTTGTGACGGATCAGCCGCGGGCGGAACGCACGCCCTGGGCCAGCTCCTTGACGAATTCCAACACTTCGGCGGCCAAGCCGGGCTTGGCCTTGCCGTTCGCATCCAGGCCGGCGGCCAGACGCGAGACGATAGCCGAGCCGACCACGGCGGCATCGGCCAGCTGGGCGACCTCGGCGGCGGACTGAATGTCCTTGATGCCGAAGCCGACCGCCACCGGCAGATCGGTGAAGCGGCGCAGACGGCGCACGGCCCCATCGATGGCGTCGCGGCTGGCCGAGGCCGTGCCGGTCACACCGGTGATCGAAACGTAATAAACGAAGCCCGACGCCTTTTCCAGCACCACGGGCAAACGCGCCTCGTCGGTGGTCGGCGTGGTCAGGAAGATGAAGTCGATGCCGTTGGCCCGGGCCGGGATGTTCAGCTCGTCCACTTCCTCAGGCGGAAGATCGACGATGATCAGGCCATCGACGCCGGCGGCAGCCGCTTCGGCGCAAAAGGCTTCGGGCCCCCAGGCATAGACCGGATTGTAATAGCCCATCAGCACGATGGGGGTCTCGTTGTCGATCTTGCGGAAGGCGCGGACCTGATCCAGCGTGCGGGCCATGCAGCCACCGGCATGCAAGGCACGCAGAGCGGCGGCCTGGATGGCCGGGCCGTCGGCCATGGGATCGGTGAAGGGCATGCCCAGCTCGATCACATCGGCCCCGGCGGCGGGCAGGCCGTTCAGGATGGCTTGGCTGGTCTCCAGATCGGGGTCCGACGAGGTGACGAAGGTCACCAGGGCGGCGCGGTTCTCGGCCTTCAGCTTGGCGAAGCGGGTGCTAAGGCGGCTCATCTTACAGCGCCCCTCCCAGCTTATGCAGCACGGTGGCCATATCCTTGTCGCCACGGCCCGACAGATTAATGATCACGATCTGATCCTTGGTCATGGTCGGGGCCAGATGCTTGGTATAGGCAACGGCGTGCGAGGATTCCAGGGCGGGGATGATGCCCTCCAGCCGGGTCAGTTCCTGGAACGCCGCCAGCGCCTCGTCATCGGTGGCCGAGACATATTCAACGCGGCCGATATCGTTCAGCCAGGAATGTTCCGGCCCGATGCCGGGATAATCGAGACCCGCCGAGATGGAATGCGCCTCCTGAATCTGGCCGTCCTTGTCCTGCAGCAGATAGGTGCGGTTGCCATGCAGCACGCCGGGACGCCCGCCCTTGAGCGAGGCCGCATGCTTGTCGGTCTCCAGGCCGTAGCCCGCCGCTTCGACGCCGAAAATCTTGACATCGCGGTCGTCGAGGAAGGGATGGAACAGCCCCATGGCGTTGGAGCCACCGCCGATGCAGGCCACCAGGGCGTCGGGCAGACGGCCTTCCAGCTCTTGAATCTGGGCGCGGGCTTCCTCGCCGATGACGCATTGGAAATCGCGCACCAGCTGGGGATAGGGATGCGGACCGGCCACGGTGCCGATGATGTAGAAGGTGTTGTCCACATTGGACACCCAGTCGCGCAGGGCGTCGTTCATGGCGTCCTTCAGGGTGCCGGCACCGGACGTCACCGGCTTGACCTCGGCGCCCAGCAGCTTCATGCGCTGAACATTCGGAGCCTGACGCTCGATATCGGTGCAGCCCATATAGATGGTGCAGGGCAGGCCGAACAGGGCGCAGACGGTGGCGGTGGCCACGCCATGCATGCCGGCACCAGTCTCGGCGATGATGCGGGTCTTGCCCATGCGCTTGGCCAGCAGGATCTGGCCCATGCAGTTATTGACCTTATGCGCGCCGGTATGGTTCAGGTCTTCGCGCTTCAGATAGATCTTCGCGCCGCCATAGGCCTCGGTCAGGCGCTGGGCGAAATAGAGCGGGCTGGGCCGTCCGACATAATGGGTCAGATAGGATTTCAGCTCGGCATGAAAGGCAGGATCGGCCTTGGCCGCGTTATAGGCCTTCTCGACCGAGAGGATCAGCGGCATCAGGGTTTCAGCGACAAAGCGCCCGCCGAAAATGCCGAAATGTCCGCGCTCGTCAGGACCGTCGCGGAAGGTGTTCTTGCTCTGCATACCGAAACTTCATGCCTATGGGCGTGTGGGCGAGGCGGTACTAAAGCACAAAAGCCCGCTTTTATCCAATCACCTTCGCCGCGGCCTGGATCAGGGCGGCGTCGCGGGTGGGCCAGCCGGTGGTGATTTGGCCGACGGCGGCGCAGAGATTGGCCAGGATCAGCACCATGCCGTCGAAGTCCAGATTGCCGCCCGAGATGGTGGGTTCCGGCAGCATGTCGAAGTTCAGCGAGGCGAAGTTCTTGGGGTCGTCCGACAGCCAGTCGGTATCGATGATTTCCTGACGCACGCGGATGGCCCGCTCGATGCCCTTGGACAGCTTCTCCAGCGCCGCCAGGGCGTCGGGGTCGGTGGCGAACTCGTCCTTGATCAGATTGACCCAGGTCTTGCGCAGCACCGGCAGGTCTTGCTGTTCCATCATGGCATGGGCGAAGTCGGCCCCGAAGCCCTGGTCGGCGAAGATGGCGGTGCAGCAGCCATGCAGCGAGCTTTGCAGCTTCTGCGAAAAGGCGACGATCTGGCCGATACGGGCAAAGATGCGGCGGATTTCAGGTTCGTTGTCCAGCATGGCTCCGCATCTCCCTTGGCTCGATGTTACGCGCCCTTGGCGGCGCGAATGAAGGCAGCGATCTTTTCGGCATCCTTGACGCCCGGCGCGGATTCGACGCCCGACGAGACATCCACCGCCCGCGCTCCCGATTGCGCGATCGCTTCGGCGACATTGTCGGGATGCAGCCCACCGGCCAGCATCCAGGGGCAGGAAAATTTACGGCCCTTGAGCAGGCTCCAGTCAAAGCTGGTGGCATTGCCGCCGGGACGATCGGCCCCAGCCGGAGGCTTGGCCTCGAACAGCAGCCAGTCGGCCACCTGGGCGTAGTCTTCGGCGGCATCCAGATCGGCGGCGCTGGCGATATGCAGGGCCTTCATCACCGGCATGCCATATTCCATCCGCACCTCTTCGATGCGCTGGGGCGTTTCCTTGCCATGGAACTGGAACAGGTCCAGGCGCAGATTGTTCATGATCTCGTCCAGAAAGGCATTGTCGGGATCGACGAACAGCCCGACCCGCATGACCTCTTCCGGCACGAACTCCAACAGCTCGTTGGCCCGTTCGATGGTGACGCCCCGCGGGCTCTTGTCGAAGAACACCACGCCGACGAAATCGGCACCGGCGTCGATGGCGGCATCCACCATCTCTTCTTCGGTCAAGCCGCAGATCTTCACCTGCACGGGCTTTGCGGGCATCAGGCGGCTCCCCTCAGCTCGTCCTGGATGCGCTTGGCCGCTTCGGCAGGATCAGCCGCCGAGGTGATGGGACGGCCGATGACCAGCACATCGGCGCCCTTGGCCACGGCTTCCGCCGGGGTCAGGATACGCTTCTGATCATTGCTGGCCGACCAGGCCGGACGAATGCCGGGGATCACCAGCTTGACATCGGGGCCCAGCAACGCCCGCAGATGATCGACCTCGTGGGGCGAGCAGACGATGCCATCCACCCCGGATTCGCGGGCCAGCGAGGCCAGACGCTTGACCTGATCCAGCACCGAGCCCTCGACGCCGATGGTCGGCAGTTCGGACTGGCCCATGCTGGTCAGCACGGTCACGGCCAGGATCAAGGGACGCGCCACACCATGCTTGGCGGCGGCATCGCCGGCAGCATCCACCGCCGCCTTCATCATTTCGGCCCCGCCAATGGCATGCAGGGTGGTCATGGCCGGAGCCAGCTTGACCGCCGAGCGGATCGCCCCGGCCACGGTGTTGGGAATATCGTGGAACTTCAGATCCAGGAACACCGGCATGCCCAGCTCGGACACGGCGCGGATGCCGGCGGAACCGTTGGCGGTATGGAACTCAAGGCCCAGCTTGACGCCGCCGACCAAGCCGGACAGCTGCTTGGCCAGTCGAACCGCCTCGGCGGTATCAGTGGTGTCGAGGGCGCAGAAAACAGGATTGCTCATCGTCTCATTCAATCTTGGGCCGAGGCGTCGGCCATGGAAGCGGAAGAGGAAGCAGAGGCCGCCCGCAAGCCTTCCAAGTCGCGCTCCAGAGAGGTGACGCGGCGGGTCAGGCTGGCGGCGCGGGCTTGGGCGGCCAATCGGCGGGCGGCGCCGGTCAAGAGCCCCAGCACCAACCCGGCCAAAGCCGGAACCAGCACCACCAGATAGGTGGGAAGCTCCATGCCGTCGGCAAAGGGCCACAAAGCCAGCAGCGTGCCCTGGCGGTTCGACAGGGCGAACACCACCAGCAGGGCCATCACCGGGATGGCCAGCAGCCAAAAGAGAAAACGGCAAAGACGGCGCATGGCCGGCTTACTTAGCGGTGTTCAGCCGCTCACGCAACTGCTTGCCGGTCTTGAAGAAGGGCACCGCCTTCTCGGACACGTCCACCGATTCGCCGGTGCGAGGGTTGCGGCCCTGGCGGGCGTCGCGCTTCTTGACCGAAAAGGCCCCGAAACCACGCAGCTCGACCCGGTCGCCGCGCGACAGAGCCCCAGCGATTTCGTCAAAAATGGTAGTGACAATGCGCTCCACATCCCGTTGATAGAGATGGGGATTCAGCTCCGCCAGACGGGCGATGAGCTCCGACTTAGTCATGTCCTGGCTCCTGCGTCGTCGCAAAGGCTTCGGGTAATGCTGTCAGCCTGCCAAAGCAAAGCCCCAGCGTCAAGATAAGCCTTTCAGATAACAGGGAATTTCGAATCAGGCTGCTTGAGACAGCCGATCCAGGAACTGATGCAGGGTGCGTTCCAGCTCGGAAGACAGCCCCGCCAGCCGATCAGACGAGCTTTTCACCGCCTGCGACGACTGCCCCGCCTGCTCGGCCGAGGAGGACACATCCTGCAGCTGGCCGCTGACTTCGCCGGTGCGCGAGGCGGCGCGGGCGACGTTTCCGGCGATCTCGCGGGTGGCGGCGTCCTGCTGGCTCATGGCGGCGGCAACCGCTTGAGACAGCTGACAAACCTCGGCGATGACGGTGCCGAAATTATGGATCTCGCCCACCACCTGATGGGTGCCGCTTTGGATGGCGGTGATCTGGGCGCCGATCTCCTCGGTAGCGCGGGCGGTCTGGTTGGCGAGGTTTTTCACCTCGCCCGCCACCACCGCGAAGCCCTTGCCGGCATCCCCCGCCCGCGCCGCCTCGATAGTGGCGTTCAGGGCCAGAAGATTGGTTTGCGCGGCGATGGAATTGATCAGCTCGACCACATCGCCGATGCGCCCGGCCATATCGGCCAGCGCGGTCACGGTCGAGGCGGTGCCATCCACGGCGCTGCGGGCCTTCTCGGCGATCACCACCGACTGCTCCACCTGACGGCTGACTTCGTTGATGGAGGCGGACAGCTCCTCGGCGGCCGAGGCTACCGCCTGCACGTCGCAAGAGGCTCCATCGGCGGCATTGCTGGCTGTGGCGCTGCGGTCGGCGGTGCTGTCGACCATGCGGATCATGCTGTCGGCGTCCTGGCGCATAGCCTGGGCCACCGTCGAGACCTCGCTCACCCCGCCGGCCATGGCCTGACGGAAGCTGTCGGCCATATCCTTCTGGGCGCGTTCCCGCTCGCCCGCCATCTGGCGCTCCATGGTCTGGGTGGCGGCCTTCTGCCGCTCCATTTCATCCTGATTGCGGCGGAAGACCCCCAGAGCGCAGGCCATCTGGCCGATTTCATCGCGATCCCCCTCGAAGGGCACGGCGACCGAACGGCCCTCGGCCAGATGCAGCATGGCCTCGATCACCTGGGACAGGCGGCGATACAGGCTGACCGCCACAAAGGCCCCGCCCAGCGCCACCAAGGCGCCACAGCCGATGATCACCAGCAGCAGCCCCTGGCGCGAGCTTTCCCGCAGGGCGTGGATTTCCTCATTCGCCTGCTGATACTGCTCGGTCATCTGGGTCACCAACCCATCCAGCAGAGGCTCGACGACACGGGCGCGGTCCAGCAAGGCGGCGGTCGCGGTCTGAATGGCCAGCGTGCCGTCATGAACGGCGAAGAAATCCCGCTGATAGGCCGCCATATTGGCCGCCACCTGCTCGCGCACGCCGCCCGGCAGGCTGGACACCGCCAGAGCCTTGGCGAATTCCTCGCCCCGGACCTTCATCTGGTCGCCGTATTTGGCGTCCATGCGAGCCAGGAAATCCTTTTCATGGCGGCGCATCATCAGCATCAGGATGGTCAGGCGCGGCTCGTCATGCTTGGACAATTCGTCTTCGGCGGCATGGACCGAGCCCCGCAGCGCCCCCAGCAGACCCGACTTCTCGTCCAGACCGACCTGCCGCTGAATTTCCACCAGACTGTCGAACTGCTTGCCATAGGCTTCGATGGCGGCCCGCAGCTGAGTTTCCGTCTGCCGCTGGGCGGGGTCGCCCTCGCCGGCAATCAGCCGATCCATCGCCGCCAGCGAACGGGTGACGCCCTCGTGGGTCTTGGTCACCGACGCCTCTTCCCGGCGCAGCAGGAAGTCCTTGGCCGCTCCGCGGGCCTGCAACAGAGCCACCCGCGCCTGCTCCAGATTGTCCTGGCTGCGGCTGGCCTGATCCATGCGGGCCAGCTCGACGCCCTGGCGGCTGTCATTGGCAAGATTGAAGAGGCCAACCACGACCAGCCCGGCCAGCCCAATGGCGGCAATCAGACCGATCTGCACCTTCAAGGAGACATGCGAGAGAATCTTGCTCATTTGTCTTCGCCACGTGACAGCTGTTACATGATTAATCCAAGGTCATAATACGAAGGACGTAGACATTCAATTGTAATAAAACTGAAACAGTATATGCGTACGCATGCATCTCAACCTTAGGAATGATCAAAAAATTCGCATGCCTTCAGGCCGGTTGCGCCTGCCGTCCGCTGGCAGTAGGCTATGGCTCCTTTTTGCAGTCATAGCGAGATGCCGTGAATCGGCCTTTGCTCATCACCCTGGCGGGAGCCGCCGCCATTGCCCTGGCCATCAGCCTCAGCCTGTGGAGCAATTCCCACGACGGCGGCACCGTGGCCGAGACTCCGACCGCGCCGCCGCCCGCCGCCAAAAGCGCCAATGCGGACGCCGCCAAGGAAGCCCTGCCGGCTCCCAGCTTCGACATCGTGCGCATCAACGCCCAGGGCGAGACGGTCATCGCCGGCCGGGGCGCGCCCAAGGCCGAGATCATCATTCTGGATGGCGGCAAGGAATTGGGCCGGGTCACCGCCGACGCCCGTGGCGAATGGGTCTTTCTGCCGGAAAATCCGTTGGCTCCCGGCAGCCGCGATCTGTCGCTGAAGGCCATCAATCCCGATGGCAAGACCATCGACGGCGCCGCCCCGGTGGTGCTGATGGTGCCCGAACGCGGCAAGGACAAGTCGGGCGCCCTGGCGGTCAAGATCAATGCCGACGGCAGCATCGAGATTTTGCAGGATGCAGTGATCAAGGACGGCGCCGGCACCGTTTCGGTCAGCGCCGTCAAATATGACGATAAGGGCCGCCTGTCGGTAGCCGGCAAGGCTCCGGCCAAGGCCAAGCTGCGGGTCTATCTCGACAATGCGCCGCTGGGTCAGGCCAGCGCCGACGAGCAGGGCCGCTGGTCGATCAACAAGCGGGCCGAACTGCGGGCCGGCAGCCACAGCATCCGCGTCGATGAATTGGACGACAAGGGCAAGGTGGCGGCCCGGGCCGAGATCAGCTTCACCCCCACCGGCACCCTGCCGCCCGAAGGCAAGATCACCGTCGAGCCGGGCAACAGCCTGTGGCGCATCGCCCGCAAGACCTATGGCACCGGCTTCGACTACATGACTCTCTATCAGGCCAACAAGGATCAGATCCGCGACCCCAACCGCATCTATCCCGGTCAGGTGTTCAACGTTCCCGGCAAATAGGCCGTAAAGCGCCTAATTCCGCACGCCCCGAAAGCCCATGGCGACCACATAGGTCTCGGCGCTTTCGGCGCGGCTGGCGGGGGGCTTGGCGTGGCGGACCGTCTCGAAGCTGCGCTTCAACAGATCCAGCAGATCCCGCTCGGTGCCGCCCTTGAAGACCTTGGCGACAAACGTGCCGCCGGGGGCCAGAACCTCCAGAGCGAATTCCAGCGCCACCTCGCACATATGGATGATGCGCATGTGATCCGTGGCCGGATGGCCGGTGGTGGGAGCCGCCATGTCCGACAGCACCACATCGGCGGGACCGTCCAGGGCTTCCTTCAGCATGGCCGGGGCGGCGTCATCCAGGAAGTCATGGGTCATCACCGTCGCACCGGCGATGGGCGCCCATTCCAGAATATCGATACCGACCACCTTGCCACCGCGCGGCTCCAGCGATTTAACGCGATCGACGGCGATCTGAGTCCAGCCGCCGGGAGCGGCACCCAGATCCACCACCCGCTTGCCGGGGCGCAGGAAATGGAAACGGTCATCCAGCTGGATCAGCTTGAAGGCGGCGCGCGAGCGATAGCCCTGGCGCTGAGCCTCGATGACGAAGGGGTCGTTGAGCTGACGCTGCAGCCAGCGGGTCGAGGAGACGGTGCGTTTCTTCGCCGTCTTCACCCGTTCCTGCAGCATCCGTCCTCCGGTCTTATTGCCGGAGCCGCTCGATTTCTTCTTTTCGGTCATGATTATTCCGCTGCGGCGCGAGCCCGATCGGCCCGCATCAAAGACATCAAAAGGCCTTCGCGCACACCCCGGTCGGCCACCCTAAGGCGGCCCGCCGGCCACAGCCGGCAGATGGCGTCCAGAATGGCGCATCCCGCCACCACCAGATCGGCGCGTTCCTGGCCGATACAGGGATGGGCGGCGCGTTCCTCGGCCCGGGCTTCCACCAGCAGGCTGCTGACGGCGTCGATTTCCTCGAAGGTCATCACCAGCCCGTCCACTTGCGAACGATCATAGCGCGGCAGGCGCAGATGCACCCCGGCCAGAGTGGTCACGGTACCCGAGGTGCCCAGCATTTGAATGCGGTCCAGCTCCGTCAGCCGGGCCAGCCCGCCATCGCGGTCGACCCGCATCAGCTGATCGCAGACCTCGTCCACCGTGTCGGCATAGCCGCGCGGCGTATGCAGGACCTTGCCCCGCGCCTCGGCCAGCGTGACCACGCCCAGCGGGATCGAGGCCATGGCGACGATCTCTTCCGAGCCGCGGCGATTGCCCACCTTCACATGCATCAGCTCGGTGCTGCCGCCGCCGATATCGAAGACCAGCGCGTCGGGCAGGCGGCGATCCAAAAGCGCCGCGCAACCGGCCAGGGCCAGCCGGGCTTCCTCTTCCGCCGAGATGATTTCCATCTCCAGGCGGGTTTCATCGCGGACCAGCGTAATGAATTCGGCGCAGTTCTCGGCGCGGCGGCAGGCCTCGGTGGCGACCGAGCGGAACCGGGTCACGCCCCGACGCTCCATGCGATGGGCGCACATCTTCAAGACCGACAGGGTGCGGTCCATGGCTTCCATGGACAGAATGCCGCTATGGGCCAGCCCCTCGCCCAGGCGGGTGGTGCGGGAAAAGGCGTCCACCACCTTGAATCCCTGACCCGCCGGAACCGCCATCAGCAGGCGGCAGTTGTTGGTGCCCAGGTCGAGCGCGCCATAGACCGGCCGGGTTTCTCCCCGACTGGTCCAGTCCCGCCCCTGGGCGGGCCGGGCGCCGCTGACGACGACCTGTTGCACGATACGAAACTCCTAGGCGGGCCACCGGCCCCAAATTTTTCTCCAAAGGATATGGTATCGGACTTCGGGGGGACTCCGAAAGGGGCTTATTTCCCCTTCCGGCAAAGAGATGCGGTCCAGGCTCAATATTTCTGTAGCAAGCCGGAAATGGATATGTTAGAAGACGCGCCTTCCTGCCGGAGCCGAAGGGTTGACAGAACCCCCAGGCTGGATTAAATCCACCGGCACCCGCTGATGGGGGATCGTCTAGCGGTAGGACTACGGACTCTGACTCCGTCAGCCTAGGTTCGAATCCTAGTCCCCCAGCCAAAGAAGAAAACCGGTCGCCTCGGCGGCCGGTTTTTTGTTGTCCGTAGCGTCAATTCCCTGCCTCTGGTGAGAGGCCTTCCCCTACGAATGCCTGTTTGAAGGATCTGTCCCCAACTCTTACCATGAGGGGCATGCAGACCGATCATTTCACCGCCGTCGCCCAGCAATATGCCCAGTCTCGGCCCACTTATCCGGCTGAGTTGTTCGCCTGGATTTCGCAGGCTTGCCGGCATCATGCCCTTGTTTGGGATGTCGGTGCCGGCAGCGGTCAGGCGTCGCTGGCTCTGGCGGATCATTTCGCCAAGGTTCTGGCGACCGATCTGAGCGAGGCCCAGCTTGCGCAGGCGCCGCCCCATCCCGGCATCGACTATCGCGCCGCGCCCGCCGATCAAAGCGGTCTGGCCGATGGGGTGGCCGATCTGGTCACCGTCGCCCAGGCGCTGCATTGGTTCGACCTCGAACCCTTCTATGCCGAGGTGCGGCGGGTTCTCAAGCCGGGAGGCCTGTTCGTCGCCTGGACCTATGGCATCTTGCATGTGGAAGGCGAGGCCGTCGGCCAGCGGGTGAGCGATTTTTATCATCGCATCGTCGGTCCCTATTGGCCGGCGGAACGCCAGCATGTGGAAACCGGCTATCGCCAGCTGCCCTTTCCCTTCACCCCGGTGCCAAGCCCGTCGCTGGAGATCCGCCGTTCCTGGAGCTTGGGTGATCTGCTGGGCTATTGCGCCAGCTGGTCGGCCACCGCCCGCTGCCAGGCTGCGACCGGCAGCAATCCGATCGCAGCACTGGAGACGGCCCTGACTCCCGTCTGGGGAGAGCGGGATCAGCGGCGCCAGATCACCTGGCCCATCGCCATTCGCGCGGGCAGGACCTAACCGCCCACCAACCCGACCTTCTTCAGGCCGTTGCGCTGGGCGGCGGCCATGATGCTGGCGACGGTGGCGTAAGAGGCGTCGGCGGCGGCCGAGAGCCGCAAGTCCGGAGCTTCGGGACTGGCGGCGGCGGCCTGCATGCGGGCCGTCAGCTCGGCCTCGTTGGCCACCCGTTCGCCATTCCAGCGGATGAGATCCGCCCCATCCACATCGATCGCCACCGATGGCGGCGGCTTGGCCTCGGACGGCGGGGCGTTGGGCAGGGTCAGATTCACCGCATGGGTCTGCAAGGGGATGGTGATGATCAGCATCACCAGCAGCACCAGCATCACGTCGATCAGCGGCGTGGTGTTGATCTCGGCGATCTCTTCTTCCTCGCCGTCGTTCAGATGAAAGCTCATGGCGTCCCTCCCGGCTGCGGCTCGGTGACGAATCCCAGCTTCTGAATGCCCGCCTGACGGCAATCGGAGACCAATTTGCCCACCGGCCCGAACCGCCCGGCCCGGTCGCCGCGCAGCTGCACGGTCGGCTGGGGGTCCTGAGCCGCCACTTGGCGCAGACGCTCCATCAGGCTTGCCTCGTCGGGCAACAAGGCCTCGTTCCAATAGGTCCGGCCCTCGCGGTCGATGCTGATGCTCACGGTTCCCGGCGGCGTCAGGTTGGGCTGGCTGCGCTCTTTCGGCAGCGTCACCGGAACCGTGTGCAAAGCCACCGGGATGGTGATCAGAAAGATGATCAGCAGCACCAGCATCACATCCACCAATGGCGTGGTGTTGATGGCGGCGATGGGCTGATCGTCTTCCTCGGGGAACAGCATGGACATGGCTCAGGCCGCCTCGACCAGCAGCACCGCATGCAGGTCGGACGCGAAGTTGCGCACATGCTCCAGCACCAGCTTGTTGCGGCGGACCAGCAGGTTATAGCCCAGCACCGCCGGCACGGCGACGCCCAGGCCGATGGCGGTCATGATCAGCGCCTCGCCCACCGGACCGGCCACCTTGTCGATGCTGGCCTGACCCGAGATGCCGATGGCGGTCAGGGCGTGATAGATGCCCCAGACGGTGCCGAACAGCCCGACGAAGGGCGCGGTCGAGCCCACCGTGGCCAGCACCGACAGGCCGTTCTGACAGCGCGACGTGATGCTGCTGACGGCGCGTTGCAGCGACATGGAGACCCAGCTATGCAGGTCGATCTTGGACAGCAGGCTGTCATCATGCTTGTCGCAGGCGGCGATGCCGGCCTGGGCGATGGCGCGGAAGGGATTGTCGTCGGCCAGGGTCTGGGCCGCCGCCCGCACCGAGCTTGCATTCCAGAAGCTCTTGCCCACGGCCACCGCCCGGCGCAGCAGCAAGGATTGCTCGACCAGCTTCAGCAGCAGGATGGTCCAGCTGGCCACCGACATGACGGCCAGGATCAGAAGGGTGGCGCGGGCCACGATGTCGCCTTGAGCCCACAGGGCGTCCAGGCCATAGGGATTGGTCATATCCATGAGAAGCACTCCTAATTCGAAAAAGCCGAGCGGCGGCGGCGGCGAAGCCAGACCAGCAGGCCCGACACCGCCAGGAAGATCTGGCACAGACCGCTGACGAAGATGATCAACCGGCCGGTCAGGCCGAAATCGGCGCCGCCATGCAGGCCATGCTGCTCGGCAACGTAAAAGGCGGACAGGCTTTGCGGGGCGTGGGAATGGGCCATGCCTTCGCGGGCATCCACCATCACCTGCTTGCGCCCCCGCCACAGGCTGTTTTCCTCGCGGAAGGTCACCCGCCAGTTGGCGCGGTCATGTCCCGCCGGCACCAGCCCGATGACTTCGTGACCCGGCATCAGCTCTTTGGCACGGGCGATGGCTTGATCGGCATCGACGGCATAGGGAGCCTCGGGCGGCAGGACCGGCCCGCCCATGCCGCCCATGCCGCCCTGGGTCAAGCCCAGCACCGAGCGGGTGGTCTGGGGGAATTCCATGGTCACGCCGGTTACCGTCACCAGCAGGATCAGCAGGAACGGCCAAGCAAAGGCGGCCACATGCCAATCCAGCAGCCAGCGGGTTCCCCGCGCCCCCGAACGCGGCAGGAAGGAGCGCCTCCAGCCCTGGGGCGGCGGCAGCCAGACCAGCAGGCCGGTGACGATCATCCCCACCAGCATCAAGCCCAGATAGCCTTCCAGGGTGCGGCCGCCGTCATCAATGGCCAGCGAGTCATGCAGCCGGTGCAGGAAGCGCACCAGGGTCGGATAGGTGGACCGCTTGCCAAGGATGGCCCCGCTCTGGGGATCGACGAAGGTTTCCTGCTGGATGCCCATGCCGGGCCCCTTGCCGTTGCCTTGCGAGACGATCCAGACCGCCAATTCGGAATTGGGGGTCTGGACGCTCATGATGGGCAGCGGACTGTCGGCGCGGACGGTGTCCAGCACCTGCTGCGCCGTCGCGACCCGCTCGGGCCCCGAGGCATGGAACAGCTGAGGCCACAAAGCCTCGTCCAGTTCGTGACCGAAGCCCAGGATGCAGCCCGTCACGGCGATGATGAAGAAGGGCACGGCGATGGCGATGCCGAACCAATAATGCAACCGGCGGCACCAGCGGCGGAGGGAGGTTGTCATTTCAATCTCCAGACATAATCGAGCCGGGTCCAGGACCGTTCAGGACGGCCATCGACGGTTCCCGGCGTAAAGTGGCAAAGGGACAGCGCCTCGCGGGCGGCTTCGTCCAGGCGGTCATAGCCGCTGCTGCGTTCGACCCGGCTTTGCTCCACCTCGCCCATGGCGCTGATCAGGAACAGCAGGCGGACCGTGCCGCTTTCCCCGGCCATGCGCGCCGCGTTGGGATAGCGCGGCGCTTGGCAGTTGGAGCTGGCATCCACCTGGGCCGCCACCCGCTGGGGTGGGGCGGCGGCGGGAGCGGCGGGCGCAGCCTCGCGCACCACGTCCCGCACCGGCTCGGCGGCCACACCCTCGGCGGAGGTGGTTGGCGAGACGGTCGGCGCGGGCGGCGTCGGGCGCGGGCGGATCACCGGCGCCTTGGGCGGCACCGGCTTGTCCACCAGTTTGGGCGGCTCAGGCGGTTTGACCTCGGGCGGCGGCTTGACGGGGTCGAGCAGGGCCACCTCGAGCAGAGCGGGAGCAACCACGCTGCGCCGGGGCGCCATGCCGAACAGCAGGGCCTGCAACAGCAAGCCATGCAGCAGCAGCACCAGCAAGGTGCCGCCCACCCGTTTCGTCAATAGGACGCTGATCATGGGAGCCCCCGATCAGTAGTCGTATTTCAGTTCGCCGAAGACCGTGGTCATCGGATAGGGATGATAGGCGAAGGACTTGGAGCCAAAGGCATTGTCGATGCCCAGCGCCGCCGTGAAGCCGTTGCCCAGCTTGTAGGCGACGCGGGAATCAAACGCCCACAGCTCGGATGCGCCGCCATAGACATTGCCGTTCCAATCCGAGTTATCCAGATTGCTATAGGCCCGGCTGGCATAGCGCATGCCGCTGGAGACCGACAGGTCCTCGGTCACGTGATAGTCGCCGCTGAACTTGGCCCGCCAAGTCGGCACATTCGGGGTGTGCTTATCGACATAGGAACCGTTCTGATAGTCGCTGACCACACGCGATTGCACGAAGGTCACGCTGCCCAGCAGATCCAGCTTGTCCAGCCACAGGCCGTTGGTGCGGCCCGACAGCTCGACGCCGCGCGAGCGGACATAATCGACATTCTGGTAATAGGTGGTGTTGGTCGAGCTATCCAGCTGGCTGATGATGGCGTTGCGGCGGTTTTCCTGGAACAGCGACAGGCGGGCGCCATAGCTGTTGCGCTGGAAATCGCTGCTCCATTCATAGGTTTCGACATCCTCGGGGCGCAGGTTCGGCACATTGACCGACAGGCTGTTGCCCGAGGTGATGGCCTGGAACAGCTCGGACACCGTGGGATAGCGCATGGCCTGACCGTAAGAGAACCGCTCGGTCAGGGGCTCGGTCACCTGATAGGCCAGCGAGGCCTTGGGCGAGAAGCTGCTGGTATGGCGCGACGCGTAATAGGCCGTCTTGGAACCCGCCTTGCCGTTATAGCCGTCGAAGGCGTCCCAGAATTCCTCGCGCCCACCCAGGGTCAGGGTCCAGTCGGTCAGGACCTTCCAGTCATCCTGCAGATAGAGCCCCTGGGTCTGGGTCTTGCCGCCCGACGAAGCGCTGAAGTTCTGATCCTGCCCCTGCCGCCAGTTGGTGTTGGTATAGGTGTTCTGGATCAGCTCATAGCGGTCGAAGTGATAGCCGAAGGACAGCTCGTGCTTGCCCGCCAGCTCCTGCTTCGGACGATAGATGCCGCGCAGATCGGCGGTGTTCCAGCCCGAGCCGTCCATCTTCTTGTCGGTCCCGCTCATGTCGTTGCCATAGTTGGTGGCGGCGCGCTGGCGGTCCTGCATCATGGTGTAATTGGTGAAGGCCAGATCGTAATCAAACGTGCCCTTGGTATCGCTTTTCAGCGACAAGCCGTTCATCAGATGGGCCTGCTCGTACAGGTCGGGGTTCATCGACAAAGCGTATTTCTTGCCGTTGATGGTGTAGGTGCCGTTATAGACCTTCTGCCCGGCGGCATTGGTGATGTAGCTCTCGACATCATCGGCCGAACGATTGTTCCAAAGGCCCAGGGTATAGGTCAGGCGGACATCCGGCTGCAGGTCATAGGCCACCTTGATCTTGCCCAGATCCTGAACCGTATGATCGATATTGGTGGCCCCCAGCACCATGCGGCCCTTGCCGGTGGGGTCCACATCCGTGGTGCCGCCGGTCGCCGTTCCCGAACTGGCCGACGCCGAGGTCGAGGTCACGGTGTTGAACTGCATGGGATGGCCGTGGCTGTCCAGATGGTCGCCGGCGATCCAAACCGACCAGGGACCGACGCGGCTGCCGACGGACATATTGCCGTCATAGCCGGTGTAATCCTTGTCGGTCAGATACTGCTTGAAATGCTCCGAGAAGCCCTTGACGTCCACATGAGCCTCGGTCTTGTCGGGCATGCGGGTGGACAGCACCGCCACGCCGCCGAAGCTGTTGCCGGGATAGGCCGCCGAGAACGGGCCGTACAGCATGTCCACCCGCTCGATTTCCGTGGGCGAGACCATGCCCCAGCGCGGCGGATAGGAATAATTGTTGCCCAGGAAGTTCGACAGCAGCAGATCGTCGGCATAGACGATCGACTGCGCCGCCGCCACCGTGCCGGTGGTCCGGTTCGACAAGATGCCGTTGCGATCGCCGATATAGCGTTCGCGGACATTGACCGACGGCACATATTTCAGCACTTCGCCCGAGGTCATGGCGTTGATGGTTTCGTCGATCTGGCTCTTGGTCACGGACTCGGTGCTGTTGGGCACGCTGACGGGGACCGCGCTCTTGCTTTCGGTCACCACCACCTGCGGGACCGCAGCCGTACCGACGGCGACGTCATCGGCAGGCGGCGGCGGCGGAAGCGGCTCATCGGCGAAAGCGGGAAGCGCCAGACAGGCAAAAGCGGCAGATGCCAGCAGCCGAACGCGGCTGCGGCCAAAAAACATAGGCATGGAAGAAATCTCCGACCTCTAAATCAGGAAAACAGTGGACCGCGCCGAAACAAGGCGGTGGACCAAAAGGGCTTTCGGGATTTAAGCGATGGTCGGAGGGGCGCGGGCCTGCCATGGCAGGCCAAGGGCGGCTTCGGGCGTGACATCCGCCGTCGAGGCGGAACGGGTGATCTTTTGACCGTCGAAGGACGGCAGCGCCGGCTCACCGGGCAGGATCAGGGCATGGCCGGCATGGCCCAGGGGGAAACATTGCGGACAGACGGACTTATGAGGCCCCTGCCCCTCGTGCAGCATGCCGCCAACGCAGATATCGTCGGCGGACAGGCCGGGAATATCCATGGCCGCGACGATGGCGGCGGCATCGGCGGACGGCGACAGGGTTTGCGCCGGCACGGCCTGGGGCAGCGCGAACAAAGCCCAGGCGAAGACATTGAACAGAACGACGGCAGCCGCCGACGAACGACCGAACAGGCGCCCAAACGAACGCCCAAACAAACGCAGGCAGTCCTTGCGCTTTGCTTTGTCGTTGACGCTGTTGCGAGCCTTGCTCATCGTGCCCAGGATGCTGTTCCTATTGCCGGATAGGGAACTAAATCCGATTCATAAGCGGGGGGCAAGGAGATTATCCGAATCATCGCCCGGACCGAAAAGAGCCGCCCGTTTCTTGCAAAACCCAAGGAGGCACTCCCATGCAGTCGTTCCTGAACGAGTTCAAGGCCTTTGCCACCCGTGGCAATGTGGTCGATCTGGCGGTCGGTATCATTCTGGGCTCGGCCTTCACCGCCATCGTGACCTCACTGGTCAATGACGTGATCATGCCGCCGCTGGGCGTGCTGATCGGCGGCATCGATTTTTCCGACTTCTTCGTCACCTTGACCGGCGGCAGCTATCCCACCCTGACCGCCGCCAAGGCGGGGGGAGCGGCGACGCTGAACTATGGCCTGTTCCTGAATTCGGTGATCCGCTTCGTGATCGTCGCCCTGGCGATCTTCATGCTGGTCAAGCAGATCAACCGGCTGGCCCCGCCACCGGCCCCCAAGGTGCCGCGTCAGGAAATTTTGCTGGAAGAAATCCGCGATCTGCTGAAGAAATCCCAACCTGATGCCTAATCAGGATAGCGGATTTCCAGCACTTCCAGCCGTTCCAGCCCGCCGGGGATGCGCAGTTCGACCACATCCTCCTCATAGGCCTTCAGCAAGGCGCGGGCGATGGGCGACAGCCAGCTGATGCGGCCATTGTCGGAATCCGTCTCGTCGGCGCCGACGATGGTCACGGTGACTTCTTCGTCGCGGCTGTTGGCATAGGTGACGGTCGCGCCGAAGAACACCTGGTCGCGGTTCTTTTGCTGAGCGGGATCGACCACATGGGCGATTTCCAGCCGCTTGGTCAGGAAGCGGATGCGCCGGTCGATCTCGCGCAGGCGCTTCTTGCCATAGATGTAATCGCCGTTCTCGGAGCGGTCGCCATTGCCGGCCGCCCAGGACACCACCTCAACCACCTTGGGACGTTCGACCCGCAGCAGGTTTTTCAGCTCGTCCTGCAGCCGCTGATGGCCTTCGGGCGTGATGTAGTTCTTGCCTCCGGGCGGCGGCGGCGGCGCGCCATCTTCCAGATCGTCGTCCTGGTCGGTTTCCTTGGTGAAGACTTTGCTCATCGTGATGTCATCCGCTCTTGCGAACCGGCATCATAGACGCAATCTCTGTGCTCAGAGAACCCTTCCCGAAGGAGCCGTCATGCGCATCGTCGCCTATCGCCAGAGCCTGCCCATCACCGCGCCCGAAGCCCTGTTGGATGCCGAGGCGGAAACCCCGGTTCCCACTGGCCGCGATCTCTTGGTGGCGGTCAAGGCCGTCTCGGTCAATCCGGTGGATACCAAAGTGCGGCGCAATGTCGATCCCGCCGGCGCCCTGAAGCAGCTGGGCTATGACGCCGCCGGGGTGGTGCTGGCCGCGGGGCCCGAGGCCAGCCTGTTCCAGCCGGGCGATGCCGTCTTCTATGCCGGAGCCCTGGACCGCCCGGGCACCAATGCCGAATTCCATCTGGTGGACGAGCGCATCGTCGGTCACAAGCCGGCCAGCTTGGATTTTCCCGCCGCCGCCGCCCTGCCCCTGACCGCCATCACCGCCTGGGAGCTGCTGTTCGATCGGCTGGGGCTGGAGCCCTCGGCCGCCGAGAGCCGCAGCGTCCTGATCGTCGGCGCCGGGGGCGGCGTCGGCTCCATCGCCATTCAGCTGGTCCGCGCCCTGACCGGCGCCACGGTGATCGCCACCGCCTCGCGCCCCGAGACCGCCGATTGGTGCCGAGCCATGGGGGCCCAGCATGTCATCGACCATTCCCAGCCCTTCCTGCCGCAATTGCAGGCCCTGGGACTGCCCGCCGTCGAGATGGCCCTAGGCCTGAACGCCAGCGACCAGCATGCCGCCCAGATCGCCGAATCCCTGGCCCCTCAGGGCCGCTTCGGCCTGATCGATGATCCCGCCGAACTGGACATCAAGCTGTTCAAGCGCAAGAGCGTCTCGATCCATTGGGAATTCATGTTCACCCGCTCGCTGTTCAAGACCGCCGACATGATCGCCCAGCATCAGTTGCTGAACCGGGTGTCCGAGCTGGTGGATCAGGGCAAGCTGCGCAGCACCCTGGCGGACAGCCTGGGATGCATCAATGCCGCCAACCTAAAGACCGCCCATGCCCTGCTGGAATCCGGCAAGACCAAGGGAAAGCTGGTGCTGGCGGGGTTTGGGTCTTAAAGCCTGCCCGGCATTTGAGCGGGCCCGGCATCCGGCCACTCTGTCAAAGCCGACCGGTCTTGATCTCGACCTGACCGGTCGGGCCGGGCTCCAGATCAATCTGGGCGCCCGGCGGGGTCAGGCGGGGAATGGTCTGGCTGATATCCACACTGCCCGCCGTGGTGGCGCGGTAGGATTGGCTTTGCGCATTGGCCGGGGTCAGCAGAATGACATAGCGTTCACCGCTGACCTGGGGATTGAAATAAGCGGTGCCGACGATGCTGGCCGAGGTGGGACCGAAGCCGCCGTTGCGCCAGTCGAAGACCGGGCTGGTCACTGTCCGGACCGGGCGGTAATTGCCGTCCAGCACCAGCAGCAGCGGGAAGAACACCCGGCGGCTGTCGGGAATGCTGGTCAGCCGCAGATAGAACGGCCCGGCGTCCCGCGGAATGGCATAGGCGCGAAAGAAGCTCTTGCCGGTGGGGAAGGTAAAGGCCTTCTGCTCGGCGGCGTCCAGGCTGGCATCCTGCACATCGCCCAGGGCCAGCGGCTCATATTTCATGAAGGCATAACCGGCGCAGCAGACCGGCGCCTTGTCCAAGGCCTCCAGCTCTTCCGGCAAGGGGCCGTGACCGGCGCAGGCCGACAGCAGCAATGCCGCGAAAACCGCTGAGATGAGCCCCGTCTTCATGCCCGGTCCCCTTTGCCGATCACCATGAGGCCACTTTTGGCGCAAGCCCGGATGATGTCAACCGGGGGATAAAGCCCGCGCAAAGGAAAACCCCGCCCTCCGTCACCGGAAAGCGGGGCTGATCCCTTTGGAGACGCTCGTCTCCGACGCTGTTACAGCGACACCTGGACCCATTCGTAGAGCTTGCTCTTGGGCAGCGCTCCCACCTTGGTGGAGGCGATGGCGCCGTTCTTGAACAGGATCAGGGTGGGAATGCCGCGCACGCCGAACTTGGTCGGGGTCTCGGGGTTCTCGTCGATGTTCAGCTTCACCACGGTGACCTTGTCGGCCATGTCCTTGGACAGCTCTTCCAGAGCCGGGGCGATCTGACGGCAAGGGCCGCACCACTCCGCCCAGAAGTCCACCAGAACCGGTCCCGGGGCGCTGAGCACGTCGGCGGCGAAGGAGCTATCGGTCACTGAATTCATTGTCATCCTACCTTTGGTGTTGGGCACCGTGCATCCGAAGACCTAGAGACTAGGCAGCGCATGCCCGCCCGTCAAGGCGGGCTTGGCGAAAAGATCATTGCAAAAGCCCGGACAGAGCATCGTCCAAAAGGCGCTTGTCCAGCTCCATCAGCCGTGGGCCGTCGGTCCAGAGCAGAGCGCAGCGGATCATGCGGCCGGGATAAATGCAAGCCAGGGCCGCACGATAGGCCGCCATCTGGCGTAGATACAGCCGATCGACCTTGGCAACCTCCAGGGGGGGCGGGCGGTTGGTCTTGTAATCGACGATCAGGACTTCGCCGGCGGTAACCAAAAGCCGGTCCACCTGCCCCGAGATCACCCGCTCGCCCACCATGCCCACCACCGGCACCTCGGCGCGGCTGCCGGGACCGAAGATGACGCCCCAGGCGGTATCCTTGAGCACCGCCGAGACCTCGCCGGCGATTTCCGCCTGCTGCTTGACCGACAGGCCCCAGGCGGCGCGCCCCAGGAAGCGGGCGGCGGCGGCGGGGCGAGCGTCTTCGGGCAAATCCGGCAGGGTCTGCAACAGGCGATGGATCAAGCGTCCGCGCTTGAAGCGAGCCCCGTCATCGGCGCCAAAGGGCGAGCGCACCGGCGGTTCCTCGTCCTCGGGCCGCGACGGCGCCAAAGGACGCGGCGGCGACGGCTCGTCAGGGGCGGCGGTGCGGGCCCAGGCCGGCAGGGTCTCGATCCCCATCCGCGCCGACAAGGGCTCGGGCGGGCGTACAGGCGCGGTCTGTTCCAGGCGCAGCCGCATCAGCTGCGCCCCGATCACATCCGCGCCCTGAGCCGCCAGAAACGGGTCCGTTGCCCAATCGCAACGAGCCTTCAAAGCGTCCTGAATGACATTGTACCAGCAATGTTCGGGCGCTTCGCGGCGGGTCTTCCAGCCGCAGACCGTCAGCCGATCCTCGGCGCGGGTCATGGCGACATAGAGCAGGCGGCGATATTCGTCGTCGCGGGCTTCGGCGGCGCTGTCCTTCAGGGCGCGGCAGGTCTCGTCCTGATCCTCGGCCCTGGGCGGCCACAGGGGCAGCCCCTCCTCGGTCCAAAGCAGGGCGGGTGCCCGCACCGGAGCCTGCAAGGTGTCGGGCAGGAAGACGATGGGAGCCTGCAAACCCTTGGAGCCATGCACCGTCATGATGCGCACGGCGTCGGTGCCGCCCTCCAGGTCGCGCTTGATCTCGACCCCGCCCTCTTCCATCCAATGCAGGAAGCCCTGCAACGAGGGGGCATGGCCGCGCTCGTGGGACAGGGTCAGGTTCATGAACTCGTCCAGCGGATCTTCGGCTTCCGGCCCCAGCCGCGCCAGCAGCCGCGCCTTGCCGCCATGGGCCAGCAGATGGGCGTAAAGATCATGGGGCGGCACCCGGTCGGCCAAGCCCATCAGTTCGGCCAGCAGATCATGGGCGAAGGCGAAGTCCGGCTCGGCGGATCGCTTGCGCAAGGCCTCCCACAGGCTGCCGCTGCGATTCCAGGCCAGGCGGAACAGCGCATCCTCGTCCAAGCCCAGCAACGGGCTTTTCAGCACCGTCGCCATGGTCAGGTCATCCTCGGGCAGCAGCAGGGCATTGCCCAAGGCCATCAGATCCATCACCGCCAGCTGCTCGGTCAGCACCATGCGGTCGGACCCGGCCACCGCCACGCCCATATTTTTCAGCTCGCGCACCAGCTCTTCGACGAAGGCGTTGCGGCGGCGCACCAGCACCATGATATCGCCAGGACGGATGGGGCGGCCCCGGCTTTCCAGCATCTCGCCGCCGTCGACCATGGCCTTGATGCGCAAGGCCACCAGATGAGCCAACCGATTGCAGGGATTGTCGCCCTTGACCCGCTCGACGGGGGGCTTCCAGGCCTCGGGCTCGTCCTTGGGCTTGGGCTCCACCGCCGGCCATAGCTCGACCAACCCCGCCGCGCCCTGGCGGAAAGCCAGATGCGCCAGCACCGCCCCCGGCGCCACCACGCCAGACCGGCCGCTATTGGAATTGAACACCGCATCCACCGCATCCAGCACCACTTGGCTGGAACGGAAGGACACCTGCAGCTCCACCTCGTCCCAGCGACCTTGCGCCGCCGGGATCAGCTGGGCGAAGCGGCCCCGCATCTGCTCGAAGACCCGGGGATCGGCCCGCTGGAAGCTATAGATCGACTGTTTGGCGTCGCCCACCGCGAAAACCGTGCGGGTGCCTTCGTCCCGCAGGCCGCGCCCGGCGAAGAACTCATCGGTCAGATAGCGCACCACCGCCCATTGATCGGGATTGGTGTCCTGGGCCTCGTCGATCAGCACATGATCGATGCCGCCATCCAGCTTGAACAGCACCCAGGCGGCTTGCCCTTCTTGTTTCAAAAGCGAAACAGTCCGCAGGATCAGGTCGTCATAGTCCAGCATAGCGCGGCTGTCCTTCTGCGCCTGATAGCTGTCCAGCAAGGCCTCGGCCAGGGTCAGCAGCGCCTGGGTGGCGGCGGCGGTGGTCGCCGCCCGCAGCCGGTCCGACAGCCGCACCAGCCGTTCAGCCTCTTGCGTCAGAATGGCCGAGACGCCCGGCACCGCCTTTTCCACCCCCACCGTGGCGGGCTTGGCATAGGGGTCGCCCTTGGCGGTCAGGAAGCCCCGGCACCATTGCTCGAACAGCCCGACCCGCTGCTCGGGCGAGGCCAGGAAAGCCTCCATGCAGGCCGCCCGGTCCTGGTCGGTCTTGGAACCCGCCATCAAGGCCCGCAGCGCCTTGCGGCAGCCGTCGGCGTCAAAGGCCTCTTCGGCGCAGGCCGCCGTCAGGATCGCCTCGGCGCTTTGCCCCGGCTCCAGCCCCAGGGTCCGCCACACCGACTCGGCCACCGACGCCAGACTACCGAAGCGTTCCTTCAGCCGCACCAGCCGCCCGCGTTCGCCGGTCAGGGCGGCCATCAGCTCTGGGAAGCGGGTCTCGTGCACCGAGGCTGTCAGCAGCGCCAGCGCCTCGGCCAAGGCGGGGTCGCCGCCGCTGCGGGCGCGGGACAGCACCTGCTCGCGGGCATTCTGCAAGATTTCGCCTGACTGGCCGTCGTCCATCACCTGGAAATGCGGCGCCAGCGAGGCTTCCAGCGGGAAGCGCCGCAGCAAGGATTGGCAGAAGGCATGGATCGTTTCGATATGCATACCACCTGGCGCATCCAGCACCTTGGCGAACAGCCGCCGCGCCGCCGTCAGGGTCTGAGGCTCGGCCTCGTGCCCCAGCAGCTTGGCCAGATCCTGGGCCAGCAGCCCATCCTCGGCGGTGGCCCATTCCCCCAGCCGCTTGGCGATGCGGTTGGACATTTCCGCCGCCGCCGCCTTGGTAAAGGTCAGGCAGAGCAGCCGATGGGCCGGCGTGCCCGTCAGCAACAGCCGCAACACCCGGTCGGTCAGCACCTTGGTCTTGCCCGATCCGGCCGAAGCGCCCACCCAGACCGAGGTCTCGGGGTCCGAGGCCCGGCGTTGCGGGAGTTCTGGATCGACGGCGGGGGATAAACCGCTCATTCCTCGCCCTCCTCGCCGCCGGCCGACCATTCCTTGACGCGGGCCAGATGCAGATAATCGCTATATTTCGGTGCTCGATCGGGATGCGGACGGGCGGCATAGGGGGTGTTGGGATCGTCGAAGGCGGCGATCAGATCGGTCAGACCCGCCAAAGCCTCGTCCGCCAGCCGGGCGACATCATTGCCCGCCGAGCTTTCCTTGCCCCCCGGATCACCGCCCGACAAGCGCCAGAACAGCAAGCGGCTGACCGCCCCCAAGGGCAGATCCTTGAAACCGCCATCCTTCAGGATCACCGCCTCGATGGGCAATTGCGGGGCATAACCGGCGGCGACTTCCTTGGGCGTCGGCGGCGCGCCGGTCTTGTAATCGATCACCTGCAAACTGCCGTCCGTCATCAGATCGATGCGGTCGGCGCGGGCCTTGACCAGGAAGGGACCGCCGGGAGCCGGCAGCTCCACCCCGCCTTCCAGCTCGCTCCAGGCCTGGGCCATCTCGGGGCGGCGGGCATTTTCCTGGGCGATGAACCAGGCGGCGATCCGCTCGAAACGAGGCCGCCAGAAGGCTTCCAGGCCGGGACGCAGACCCGCCAGCTTCTCTTCCCCCAGTTCCAGCAGCTCGGCCAAGGCTTGTTGCGGAAGCGGTCCGGTCGGATAGCGCTTGAGAAAGGCATCCAAGGCGTCATGCACGATGGTGCCGTAATCCGCCGCGCCAGGGTCTTCGTCGATAGGCTTCAAGGCCTTCAACCCAAGGATATGCCGGGCATAGATGGCATAGGGGTCGCGCATCCAGGTCTCGATGGCGGTGGCATAGAGCATGCGCGGCCGCGCCTCCAGCGGCGGGCGAGGCGCCGGAGCCGGCAGCCGGGTCAGGGCGGCGGGACGATCCAGCTGGCCGTGCCATTCCACCCAGGGCGAATCCTCCCAGCGCCAGCCAGGGGCGCAAGCGCGAATCACTGCATCCAGGCGCATCAGCCAGCGCGACGGCACGGTGGGGGTGCCATCCACCCGAGCGGCGCGGGTCAGCACCACGCGGGGAGCGCAGATGGCCTGGGCGAAGTCATGGGCCGACAGGCCGATACGCCGCTCGGGCTGGGGCAGGCCGAAATCCTGACGCATGGGACGGCTCATCCAAGGATCGGCCCCGGCTTCGGGCGGCCAGCTGCCCTCGTTCAGCCCGCCCAGGATCACCAGATCGGCATGCTGAAGACGGGCCTCCAGCGGGCCCCAGATATTCAGGCGCGGATGCCCGCCCCACAAGGGCCGCACGGTGATGCCCGCCATCAGGCCTTTCAACAGACCGGGATAGCTCCAGCCCTCCAGCGGCGGCAGGGCGTCGGCGGCATCGGCCAAATCGCGCAGGAAGGCACTGGCGGCTTCGCCCGCCTCGCCCTTCCACAGCCGGGCCGGACCGTCGCCATCCTCGCCCGCCGCCAGCCATTCCATCAGATCCACATGGGCCCGCAGCAGTTCGGACAAGGGCGAAGGCTGGGCCATCAACCCCGCCAGCGGCTTGGCGGCATGGGCCAAATCGGACAGCCAGGAGGTCAGATCGTCCCGCCCCTCCAAGGCCGTCAACAATCCCGCCAGCCCCGGCGCCGGACGCGGCCCGCGCAAGGCCTTGATTTCCAAGCGCCGCACCCGGCCACGGAACTGTCCCGGCGGCAAGCCGCCTTGCGCCAGCGGATGTTTCAAGGCCGCCAGCAGGGCATGGGGCGAAAATTCTTCGGCCACCATCTCGGCGGTCAGCAGCAGAAAGGCGCCCACCGCCGTCAGATCGAGGGGGCGGCCCGCTGAATCGTCGATTTCGACATCGAAACGGCGCAGCTCGGCCGCCACGCGCCGCGCCAAACCACGATCGGGCGTAACCAGGGCCGCCGTGCGTTCGGGATGTTCCAGGGCTTCGCGCAGCAGCAGGGCGATCGCCCCGGCTTCTTCGCGCGGGCCCGGACAATCGATGCGGCTGACCCCGGCCAGGGCCAGTTCCACCGTCTCGGGGCGCGGGCCCAGCTGCCGCCAACGCTCGGTGGTGCTGGCGGGGCGCATGGCCTCGGCCACCAGCCAGGCGCGATGGCTGCGCAAGGAGCCCGGCCAATCGGGAATCTCCGACGGCTCCAACCCCATGCGCCCCAGCAGCTGCACCAGGCCGAATTGCGGATGAGTCTGATCCAGCTCTTTCAGCGAGGCGCGGTCGAGATATTGATCCAGCCCCGGCAGCACCAGCCGCCCCTTGGGCAGGCGGGCGACCACCGACAGCAGCCGGGCTGTGGCCGGGATCGAACCGGTCGAACCGGCGACGATCACCGGAAACGCCGGCGGCTCGGCCTCCCAGGCATCGGCTTGCGCCTCGATCAGGCGGTTGCGGCGCAGGGCGGCGTCCATCCAGCCCTGCTCGGCGACGATGGCCGGCCAATGCTGGGTGACGATCTTCAGGAAATCGAGGGTGATCTGCCAATGTTCGGCGTAATCCTCGCGCACCAGACCGGCCAAGGCGTCGAAGCTCAGGCCCTCGGTCTGCACCTGATCCAACAGCCCGCCCAATTCCCCCGCCAGCCGCGCCGCCTGTTCCGGGCTGGGCGTCTGCCCACCGCGCATACCGCCCAGTTGCAGCACCAGCTTGGCCAGCAACAATTGCCGCCGCAGCGGCGGAATGGCGGGCGGCAGGGCAAAGCCCGATCCCTCGGTCAGGTCCAGCTCTTCTTCGTCGGCATCGCCCAGAGGCCGCATGCGCGGCAGCAGCAGCGGTCTGCCGCCCGACAGCCGCAGGAAGGCATGACGCAGAGACCGGCAGGCGCGGCGGGTCGGCAGCAGGATCAGCATGGCCGACAGGGCCAGCGGATCGGCCTTGGTTTCGTCCAGCAGCCCACGCGCCAGGGCATCCACCACGCTTTCGCCCGGCGGGATCGAAAAGACCTGGGGCGAGGGCGCGGTCATGGCGGTGTCAGCCCCCTATCCGCGCCCGCTTGGCCAGCAGCTCTTCGGCCTCGGTCAGGGCTTGGGGGGTGCCGATGTGATACCATTCGCCGTCATGGGCGATGCCATACAGCCGCCCGCAATCCTGGGCCTTGTTATAGAGGATGTTCAGCGAGAACGCCCCGTCCGGCACATCCGCGAACAGGCGCGGATGCAGGATCTGCACCCCGGCGAACAGATAGGGGCTGACCTCCTGGCCGCTGCGGCGGGTCGCCCGGCCTTCGGTATCCAGGAAGAAATCCCCCCGCCCGTCATAGCCGAAGGCCGTCGCGGTGGGCTGCATCAGCAGCAGAGCGTCCATCTTGTCGCCGTCCCAGGCCTGGGCCAGCCGCCGCAGGGCCGGAGCCGTCCCATTGCGCCAGAGGATATCGGCATTGCAGACGAAGAAGGGGGCATCCCCCAGCAGCGGCAGAGCCTTGGCGACGCCGCCGCCGGTTTCCAGCAAAAGCGCGGTCTCGTCCGAGAGTGCGACGCCGGGCCGTCCGGCCAGATGGCTGCGGATTTTCTCGGCCAGCCAATGGACATTGACCACCCGGTTGGCCACACCGGCCTCGTCCAGGTGATCCATCACCCGGTCCAGCATCGAGCGCCCGCCGACTTCGACCATCGGCTTGGGCGTGTGATCGGTGATGGGGCGCATGCGCAGCCCCAGTCCGGCGGCCAGGATCATGGCATGGGTGGGCATGGTCATGGTCATGGGGTGGGCACCACTCGTTTCTCGGGCGGAATGGCTGCGTTCAGCCAATGACGTAGCGCCGCCAGTTCGGGACGGCTCAAGGCCCGTTCCAGCAGACGCCAGACCCGGGAAATATGCTGGAGATAGAACGGCTTGCCGTCGCGGCGCATCAGCCGGGTGAAGATGCCGATCACCTTGGCGTGGCGCTGGGCCGCCATGGCCGCCCAGGAGGCATCGAAGCGCACCGGATCAAGAGCCGGGAACGCGTCGAGATAGCGGCGCTTCAGCCCTTCGATCATCAAGGGATCGATATCGCGCCGGGCATCTTCCAGCAGCGACATCAGGTCATAGGTGATGGGACCGGCCACCGCATCCTGGAAATCCAACAAGCCGCAAGCCGCCAGTCCGGGGCGGGCCAAGCGCATCAGATTGTCCACATGGAAATCCCGCAGCACCATGGTTTCCGGCACCATCCGCATGGTCGGGAAGATATCCCGCCACAAAGCCGCATAATGATCGCGCATGGCCGGGGGAATGGGTTGGCCCATGACTTCCGGGTAATACCAATCCACCAGCAGCATGGCCTCGGTCAGCAGCTTGTCGTCGTCATAGAGCGGCAGACCGGTGGGAATGCCGACATCGCCCTTGCCATGCAGGTCGATCAGCATGTCGACCGCCAGCCAGTACAGGTCTTCCTCGTCCTCGCCATGGGCCAGCAGGCGGGTGAAGGTGTCGTCGCCCAGGTCTTCCAGCAGCAAGAAGCCAAGAGTCTCGTCGGCGGCCAGGATCTTGGGCGCGCTATAGCCCAGCGAGTCCAGATGACGGGCGATGCGCAGGAAGGGACGGACATCCTCTTGCGGCGGCGGCGCATCCATCAGCACCGCCTTTTCGCCGTTCAGGCTCAGGCGGTCATAGCGGCGGAACGAAGCATCGCCGGCCAGCGTGCCCCGCTGGGCCTCGCCCCAGCCATGGCGGCTTAGGAAGTCCTTGATCAGGCTTTCGCGGTCACTCACCGAACATCTCCCCCAAACGCTTGTCCCATGCCTTGCCCTTATCATCCAATGTCGCTTGCCGCCGGGTTCCCCCCTCGGGCGGGGCCGACAGCCCGACCTCAAGCCGGGCAGCCGGAAGCCAGGGCCCCAGCCGGTCAGGCCATTCGATCAGGCTGATCCCGTCGGCGAAAGCGTCCTCGACCCCCAATTCCAACGCATCTTCGGGCTTTTCCAGGCGGTAGAGATCGAAATGCCAGATCGTTCCGCCATCGAACTCATATAGCTGGACCAGGGTGAAGGTCGGGCTGGGAACATCCTCGTCCTCGCCGCAGAGAGCGCGGACAAAGGCGCGGGCCAGGCTGGATTTCCCGGCGCCCAGATCACCGCGCAAAGCCAGCACGTCGCCGGGCCGCGCGGCCTGCGCCAATCGGCGGGCCAAGGCGGCGGTAGCGGCTTCGTCGGCCAGATCGAGGGTCACGGACGATCTTGGAGTCATGGACTCTTTTACCTAAGCCCCGACTCCGGCGCAATCTTGCAGAAAGACTAGACCCGCAGAAAAGCTGGGGTTGAAACCGGCGTCCGTCTCCCCATTCTCTGAGACAGTGATGATCCCCTAGCCCCAGGAGCCCCAGACCATGTCCGAACCCCGTTTTGAAACCGACGCCGTCGTGGTCGGAGCCGGGCCGGTCGGTCTGTTCTCGGTCTTTCAGCTGGGCATGGTGAAATTGAAGGCCCATGTGGTCGATGCCCTGGATGCCATCGGCGGGCAGCTGACCGCGCTATATCCGGAAAAGCCCATCTACGACATCCCCGGCTTTCCCAAGGTGCTGGCCGCCGATCTGGTAGAGCGGCTGGCCGAGCAGGCCGCGCCCTTCCATCCGCAGTTTCATATGAACACCAAGGTGGAATCGCTGGTGCGCCTGCCCGATGGCCGCTGGGAGGTGGGGCTGTCCAATGGCGACGGTATCGTCGCCCCGGTGGTGATCATTGCCGCCGGCGCCGGTGCCTTCGGCCCCAACCGCCCGCCGCTCGAAGGCTTAAGCGCCTATGAGGGCAAGTCGATCTTCTATTACGTCAAGAAGCGCGAGGATTTCCGCGGCAAGCGGATCGTCATCGCCGGTGGCGGCGATTCGGCGGTGGATTGGGCGATTTCGCTGTCGGAATTGGCCGCCAAGGTGATGGTGGTGCATCGCCGCCCGAAATTCCGCGCCGCGCCCGAATCCGAGGCCAAGCTGAAGGAACTGGCCGACGCCGGCAAGATCGAGCTGGTGATTCCCTATCAGCTGCATGGGCTGGAAGGCCATGACGGCCAGCTGACCGGCGTGGTGGTCTCGACCCTGGACGGCCAGACCAAGACCCTGGAGGCCGATGTCCTGCTGCCCTTCTTCGGTTTGGCCAGCGATCTGGGCCCCATCGCCCAATGGGGGCTGGAGATGCAAGGCTCGAACATCACCGTTCAACCCGGCAATCAGGCCACCAATCTGCCGGGAATCTTCGCCATCGGCGATGTGTCGAGCTATCCCGGCAAGATGAAGCTGATCCTGCAAGGCTTCTCGGAAGCCGCCATGGCGGCCCAGGCCGCCTATGGCATTGCCCATCCCGGCGAGGCCCTGCATTTCGAGCATTCCACCAGCATCGGCGTGCCGATTGGCTAGGAAATCAGGAACTCCAGCCGGGGATCAGCCCGACGCGGAGTCATTTCGATAATGCGATAATTGGCCACGCCCCTCAGAACAAAGGGATCGGTGGCCGCCAGCGCCTCGGCTTCGGCGCGGCTCAGACCATGGGCCAGGATCGCCCCGCCCTCGCGCGGCACCTGCGGCCCGCACAGCAGCAGCACCCCCTTGGCGAAACCCTCCTCCAGCCAGGCGCGATGGGCCTCCAGCGCCGCATCGATGGCGCTTAAGGGGGCGGTATAGGTGACGATGAATAGAAACATGGGAAAACCCTCCCTTAGGGGATAAGAACGACCGAGCCGGTGGTGCGGCGACCTTCCAGGGCGCGGTGGGCCTCGGCCGCCTCGGCCAGAGGATAACGGCCGCCGATGGTGACAGCCAGCCCATCGGCCAGCATATCCAAAGACTCCCGAGCCGCCGGGCGATATGTTGCCGGATCGGAACAGTAAGCGAAAACGCTGGGACGGGATAGGGATACGCTGCGGCGCGGCCCCAATTCTGATAAATCCAGTGGTGGCGCGCCTATGCCTCCGGCCTGACCTATGCTGGCCAGATGACCAAAGGGACATAGGGCCTCCAGGCTTTGCACCAGTGTCGCTCCGCCGATCCCCTCGATGACCAGATCGACACCTCGGCCATCGGTCAGCCGCCGGGCCTCGGCGACAAAATCAGCACCAGGCCTGATCACCTCGACCCCATGGCGGGCCGCCAAATCCGCCTTGGCTTCGCTGCCCACGGTGCCCAGTACCCGCCAACCCAGCCGCTGTGCCCATTGTGCCAGGAGCAAGCCCAGCCCTCCGGCAGCGGCATGCAGCAACACCACTGATCCTGCCGGACGAGGAGCCACGCGGCAGAGCAGCATCTGGGCGGTGATCGCCCGCAGCAGCGAGCTTCCCGCCACCTCTGTCGACAAGCCCTCGGGCAGTTTCAGCAAGCGATGGGCGTCAATGACCAGCGCCTCGGTATAGCCGCCACAAGGCGGACCAGCCCAAGCGACCCGATCACCGGGCCGCAGGTCCGAGACCATCTCCCCGACCGCCATGACGACTCCGGCCCCTTCGACGCCAAGAGCATTGGGCGGACTGACCGGATAAAGGCCTGTACGCTGATAGATATCGACGAAATTGACCCCCGCCGCCTGCTGACGCAACAGCACTTGCCCTGGGCCGGGAAGACCGGGCTCCACCTCGATCCATCGCAATACCTCAGGCCCGCCAGTGCCCATCATGCGGATCGCCTTCACCATGCCTGCCTCCTGTTTCAAAGATGAAGACAGCCTAGCCTGTGGATTTTTACCGTAATATTCGAAACAATTGCATATTAGCTGTGCATATATACAGGAGCCTGCCTTGGATTGGGATGATCTGCGCATATTCGCCGAACTGGCACGGGCCGGCAGTTTGTCGGCGGCGGCGCGGCGACTGAAGCTGGATCACAGCACTGTTAGCCGTCGTCTCGACGCTCTGGAAGCGGCATTGGGACTGAAGTTGTTGGATCGCCTTCCCCAAGGTACGCATCTCACGGCCGAAGGCGAACGCATCGCCGAAGCGGCTGGACGCATGGAGGAACAGGCCTTTCTGGTCCAGCGGCTGGCCCAGGATGGCGCGCCACTCTCGGGGCTGGTCCGCATCAGCGGGCCGCCGGCCTTGACCGCGCATTTCCTGACACCCCGCCTGGGCCCCTTGCGGCTTCGTCATCCCGGTATCCGCCTGGAATTGATCGGGGAAACCCGCAACGCCAATCTTCACCGTCGCGAGGCCGATCTGGCCCTGCGCCTGACGCGCCCATCCGATGAGTCGCTGGTGGCCCGCAAAGTCGGACAAATGGCCTATGCCCTGTTCGGCACCCCGGCAGCACTGGCACTCCCCCGCGCCGACTGGAACTGGATCGGCTTCGAAGATAATCTGGCGCAGATGCCGCAGCAGCGATGGCTGCGGGAGCTGTCGGGCGACAGCCCCATGGCTTTATCCAGCAATGACCAAACCATCCTGCTGGCAGCGGTAAAGGCCGGGCTTGGGGTGGCGGCGCTGCCCCGTTTCCTGGCCGAGGGTCAGCCTGAGCTATGCGAGGTAGAGGGGCTGCAACCGCCGCAGCCTCGAGAAATCTGGCTGGTGGTGCATCGTGACATGCGCCGGTCGCCGCGCATCCGCGCCGTCATGGACGGCATTGCCGACGCCTTGGCCGCCGGAAAGACCGTGTTGGAGGGCGGCAACGCACTCTAGACACTCGATCCGGTCCCTGCCGGCAGATGGATGATGAAGGTGGTGCCTTCACCGGGGACCGATTCGATCTCGACCCGGCCGCCATGCAGCTCGACGAAGTTCTTGACCAGCGACAGACCTAGACCAGCTCCGGTCTTGCGCGGTTCGCCACGGCCGCCGCGCACGAAGCTGCCAAAAACCCGGTGCTGTTCTTCGGGATCGATGCCCTGGCCGGTATCGGCGACGGTAAAGATCACTTCATCAGGGGCATTGGGCTCGGCGGGCTGCAAGGGGCCGCGCATGGCCGCCAGGGTGATCTGGCCGTTGGGAGGCGTGAATTTGACGGCGTTGGACAGCAGATTGAACAACACCTGACGGATGCGCCGCTCGTCGGCGACGATCCAGCCGATATCCAGCGGGCAGTCGAAATTCAGGATCAGCCGCTTTTCCCGCAGCCGTTCGCGGGTCAGCTGCAAGACCGAGGTCAGCATGGCATGGACATCGACGGCGTTCAGGCTCAGCGTCATCTGACCCGCCTCGATATTGGCGAGATCAAGAATATCCGAGACGATCTGCAACAGCGTCTGCCCGGCTTCGGTGATGCCGCGGCTGTAATCGGCCTGACGGCGGTTCAGCTTGCCGAAATATTCTTCCGACAGCATTTCCGCGAAGCCGAGAATGGTGGTCAGCGGCGTGCGCACTTCCGCCGAGACATTGGCGATGAATTCGCTTTTCAGACGGTCGGCGGCAGCCAGGGCTTCGTTACGCTCACGCAATGCACGTTCGACCCGCGCGGAATCCGAGACATCGAGCCAGGTGGTCAGCACCGCGCCATCGGGCAGCGGTACCGAGGCATAATCCAGGATCGAGCCGTCCGAGCGTTCGATGCGACCATGGCGAGCCATCCGCTCGGACAGCAGGGACTGCATGCCTTCGCGCACTTCCGGCCAGTCGCCGGCGGTGGTGAAGAATTCCCGGTACCGTTCGACCAGCCCCGAGATATGCGGCTCGCCCGCCAGTTCCTCTGGGCTCAAATGCCAGATACGGCCATAAGCCGGGTTGGACAGCCGCAGGCGGCCATCCGACGAAAACACCGCCACGCCTTCATGCAGATTGTCCAAGGTCTCGCGGTGCACCGCCAGCGAGGTCTTGTGGCTGCGCTCCAGGGCCAAGGCGTCGGTGACGTCTTCATAGGTGAACAGCAGGCCGCCGAAGGGATGGGCCGAGACCACCCGGCGCAGGGTACGCTCGTCGGGCAGATGCAGAAGGTCTTCCTTGGCCTCCAGCAACGAGGTGAAGCGGCGCAGCTCCTCGTCCTTATAGGCGCGGAAATCGGCCACTTCCGGCAGGCGGCGGTTTTCCCGCAGGCTATCGATCACATTGGCATAGTTGGGCTTGGTCGCCAGCCAGTCGGGGTCCAGCCGCCAGAGCATGGAAAAGGCGGTGTTGAAGAAGGACAGCCGGGTGTCGGTCGAGAAGATGGCGATGGCGGTGCCGAGATTTTCCAGAACCTCGGCATGGGCGCCGACATGACGTTCGACGGCGCTTTGCAGCTCTTCCTCGCGGGTGCGGTCGATGGCCATGCCCACCGTCATCAGCCCTTCGGAATCGACGATGTCGGGCAGCGGCGCTTCGGTAATTTCCACCAGCTTGCGCGAGCCGCTCATCACCAGATGGAAGGTCTCGGCGCGGGCGGCGCCGGCGGCGCGGGCGCGGGCGGCCAGGGCGCGGGCCTCGCGCATGGCCGGTCCCGGCAGCAATTCATTGCCCGACCCCACCACCTCGGCCGAGGAAATTCCGTCCACCGCCTCGGCATAGGCCTGATTGCAGGCCACCAGCGCCAGATCGCCGTCGCGCAGCCAGACCGGCATGGGCAAGGCATCCAGCAAGGCCCGCAGGCGGTCGCGCTCGGCCCCCAGGTCGCGGGTCTCGTCGGACAGGCGGTCGACGGCAGTGGCGCCCTCGGTCACGTCGCGCATCCACAAAACATCGGCCAGCGGCAAGCCGTCGCCATCGGCGGCGCGGCTGCCCACCACCAGCACCCGGCGGTGGCTTTCTCGCAGCGACAGCTCCAGCTCGAAACCGATGCCGTTCTGGCGCAGGCTGCGCACCGACTGTTCCAGCATCGAGGATTCGATTTTGGGGAAGCAGGCCAGGATCTCGTCAAATCCCGCCGACGTGCCGCCGAACAGCCCCAGCAGCACCGCCAGACGACGGGAACATTGCTGCGAGATCACCTCGCCGTCCAAGGACAGGTTCCAGCGGAAAAAGCCGTCCGGGGCCGCCGCCAGCACTTCGCCCAAGCGCAGGCGCTCGGATTCCAGGCGGCGGGTCTCATCCAAGGCCGCCCGCAGGCGGTTGCGCAGCCAAAGCAGGATCGGCAGGAACACCAGCGCCAGCAGCAGCACCGCGCCCAGCGCCAAAGCCGCCGGATCGTCGGCGCGATCAGCCACGCCTTCGGCCCTGGCCGCGACGGGCGAAAGCAGAAGCAGCGGAAGCGGCAAGACTGGCAGGACTGGCAAAAGCCGCATGAAAAGCCCCAAAGGGATCAGGTCTTGGCAAAGGTGCCGCGAGCCCGAGAAAAAAACAAGCGATCTCAGAGGAATAAAGCCAAAACCCCGGTATAGCCATAAAGCCGGTCATGGCAGATTTCTCCCGCCGCCGACAGGCCGATCAGGGGGAAATCTCCCAGCATTTCCGCGATCATTTCGGTTTCGCGGTCGGCCGCGCCGAACATCGACGCTCCACGGGCGATGCAGGAAATATAAAGACCGCCGCGCGGCACCCGCCCGGCCAGCCGCGTCTTCAGCCCCGTCAGCATCCGCGTCATATCCGCTTGGGCGGCATTGGCGTCGCGGCGAACGAACATCAGGGATTCCCCGGACAGCAGCCGTTCGCCCACCGCCAGCCAGCCGCGCTTGGGGTCGATCCCCATCAGATTGCGGGTGGCATAGTCGTTCAGATTGTCCGATCCTTCGGTGGGAAGGGCGACATGGATATAGCCGGCGGCGCGGGACAGATCGCGGGCGATCATCTCGCCGGCTTCCTCTTTCAAGACCTCCAGCGCCGGACGGCCGTCCAGCCCCATCACCACATTATCCACCACCTCGGTCACCAGATGCGGCGGCCCGATCGGGTGACAGCCCTGGGTCAGCCCCACCGCCAGCGGCACGGCATCGCCGAACAGAACCCCCGACAGACCCGAAGAGACCATCCGTCCCGCCACCTGCGACGGCGCCTCGCCCGAATGGGTCAAAGCCCCCACCAGATAAGCGTCGGCGGTTTCCGCCAGGCCCGAAACCATCTCGACCACCAAGGGTTCGCGGGGGTCGGCATGCACCAGCCCGGTCACCGCATGCTGGCTCCGCAGCCAAGCGCCGTGATCGCTCAGGAAGGCCGGCCCATCATCGGGAGAATAGCCGGTGAACAGATGGAAGCCCCCGTCGGGAAAGGCCCCGGCCAGCAGCGTCACCGCCGCCTCGCCGTCCTTGACGCCCAGCAGGCCATGGCCCACCGCCCCCACCCAGTCGCGCAGACGGGTGGTCTCGGCCAGGAAGGTCGCGATCGAGGACAAATCCTCGGCGAAGGCCTGGGAAACATAGACGAAACCAAGATTGGCGCCTGCGGGCAGCGGCCCCAGCGCCTCGAGCGCCGCCTTGACCGCCGCCGGCCAATGACCGCCCAGCCCGACCCCCGCGGCGAAGGCCGGTGCTTGCTGTCGCTCTGGCGTGCGGTTTGGCATATGGCGTCTCGATCAGACCGGATTATGGCGCTCGGATGTCCAGAATAAGGCGTTCCCGTGGATTTGTCGCCCCAGACCTGAAGCCCGTCCGGTTCCGCTTGATTCAAGGCTTTTCCGTGCCATATTGGACCATAGGAGCTTCCACTCTTTATAGAGGATATCATGGCCTTTGAAACGGATCGCGGGACCTGGGCGCAATCGCGCACCGACGCCGCTCAGATCGATGTCGGCCTGCGCCAGTATATGCTGCGGGTCTATAACTTCATGGCCTCGGGCCTGGCCCTGACCGGCATCGTCGCCGCTCTGGTCGCCAACACCCCCGCCTTGCAGGCGCTGTTTTTCCAGGTCGGCGCCAACGGCGCTGTGGGCCTGTCGGGACCGGGCTGGGTCGCGCTGATCGCTCCGGTGATCATGGTCTTCGGCCTGTCCATGGGCATCAACCGCATGCAGGCCAGCACCGCCCAGGGGCTGTTCTGGGCCTATGCCGCCCTGATGGGCGTGTCGCTGGCTCCGACCTTCCTGGTCTATACCGGCGAATCGGTGGCCCGCGTGTTCTTCATCACCGCCGGCGCCTTCGCCGGACTGAGCCTGTTCGGCTATACCACCAAGAAGGACCTGACCGGCTTCGGCAGCTTCCTGATCATCGGCCTGTGGGGCTTGGTCATCGCCTCGGTGGTGAACATGTTCATGGCCAGCTCGACCCTGTCCTTCGTGACCTCGGTGCTGGGCGTTCTGATCTTCGCTGGTCTGACCGCCTATGACACCCAGAAGATCAAGGAAATGTACTGGGCCAACGCCGGCTACGAGACCGCAACCAAGACCGCCATCCTGGGCGCTCTCAGCCTGTATCTGGACTTCATCAACCTGTTCATCATGTTGATGCGCTTCCTGGGCGACCGCCGCAACTAAGCAGCCTTGCCCAAACCGGACAACCCCTCCCGCCTCTGGTCGGAGGGGTTTTTTCTGAGAGCCCGCGCGGCGATTGAGCGGGCCCGGGGCGGGCCGTCTGAGACAAGCCTAGAGCTGATCCTGATCATTCGGGATCAGCTCTAGGTCATGCGGTCGCGTAGTTCTTGCAGCAAGGCCGTGGTGCGGTGACGGGACACCGAGTTGGGAGCCTCGGCGACGAAGCGTTCCAAGGCCCGGATGGCGTCGCGGATTTCCCCCAGCCGCAGCTGCATCAGCCCCATCTCGCGCCAAAGGCTGGTCTTGTGGGGGGCCAACAGCAAAGCGGTTTCCAAGGCCTCCGAGGCCCGGCGCACCTGACCCAGCCGCAGGCAGCGCAGCTTGTTGACGGTCAGCAGGGTCAGCAGAACCTCGCGGTTGGCCTGATCGGCATAATGGCCGGGCTCCAGCTCGGCGGTCAGGCCCGACTGGGCCTTCAGCAAGTCGCGCAGATCATGGGCATCCAGCAGCAGGCCGCCCGCCGCCGGGTCCACCACCACCCGGCCGCCGTTCTCGTCATCCAGACGGATCAGGGCATGGCCGGGAAAGGTCAGAGCCGCCATCGACCAGCCCTGCCGCCGCCCGGCATCCAGCCAGAGCAAGGCCAGCAGCAGCGACGGCCCCCGCCGGTTGTCCAGCAGGGTGATCAGATTGACCGGGTCCAGGGCGTCTTCCTGCTCATCGCAGCGGAATTGGCCGCGATCCTGGATCACCTCGGCCAGCAGCGCCGCCCGCTGGGCCGCCGTCTCGGCCTGAACGGCCCGTTCGGCCACCGCTCCGGCGATGTCCATCAGTTGGATGCGGTATTTGTTGCGGTCCCGCAACGGCAATTCGATGACCGACAGGGCCAGGGCCGCCTCGGCCAGATCGATCGCCAGATCGGGCAGCGTGGCCAGACGGGCCAGCTCTCCTTGAGCTTCAACCTGGGCCGTCGCGCCGTCCATCGTCAGCCCCTTAGTTACCCTTGCCCTGGAAGCGGGACGGATCGTCCTTCAGCACCACATGGCTGACCACCCGGCGCACGCCGCTGATATCGCGGGCATGGGCGATCACCCGATCCAGCTCGTCCTGGTTCTGGGCCACGCCCATCAGATAGACCGAGGCATTCACCACATCGACCGTATAATTGATGTTGCTGATCTGCTTGTCGAACAGCAGGCGGGTCTTCAGGTTGGTCGAGATGCGCACATCGGTGGCGTAATCGCTGAAGCTGCTCTGATCGGTGACTTCGATCTCGTCGATCACTTGGCGCACGCCGGGGGCCTGCCAGGCCAGCCGCACGGCATCGACGCGATGTTCCGGCTTCTTGACCTTGCCGGTCAGCAGCACGCGGCCTTCATTCACCGTCAGCCCGACATCGCCATACATATCGACATCATGGCGGAACCACAGATCATTGATCTCGGCGCGGATCTTGACGTCATCGACGGCACCGCCCACACCGCGCTCCTCGGCGGCGGCGGTTCCGACGGTGGCTCCGGCACCCACCGCCATGCCGATGGGTTCGCAGGCGGACAGCAGTCCGGTCAAGGCAAGGCCAAAGGTAGCGGCGGCGAGGATACGGGTCACGGCGAAGATCCCTGCAGTGGTAACTCTTAGGCGAGTGTAGGGTCTATCCCCCAATCCGCCAAGCATCCTTCATATGGCGCGGCCATCGTCCGGGAACCGCCAGCATCAGATCGAAGCGAGGTTCCAGCGCCGCCAGGGCCGGATGGCGGGCCAGGAACACCTCGGCGCCGCGGATCAGCCGCTGCTGCTGCACCGCCGACAAGGCCTGAGCCGCCGCCGCGAAGTCGCCCCGCTTCTTGACCTCGATAAAGGCCAAGACCTTGCCGCGCCGCGCGATGATGTCGATTTCTCCAGCCCCGGTGCCGCGCCCGGTCACCACACCCCGGCCCAGGATGGCATAGCCGCGCAGCAGCAAGGACAAGACGCACAGCCGCTCGGCCCAGCGGCCCGAGGCATGGGCCTTGCGGCCGCGCTGGGCGTCGCCCCGTCTCACGGCTTGCTTTGGGTCAGGGCCAGTACCCGGCCATAGACCTCGCGCTTGGGCAGGCCGGTGGCCGCCGCCACCGCAGCGGCGGCATCGCGGGCCGACATGCTGTCCAAGGCCCGCAGCAACTGGGCATCCACATCCTCGGCGGTGGCGGGAGCCTCTTCTCTGGGCGGACCGACGGTGATCACCACCTCGCCCTTGGGGCCACCGACTTCGGCATAATGAGCCGCTAGGTCGCTCAAGGAGCCGCGCCGGACTTCTTCATAGAGCTTGGTCAGCTCGCGGGCGACCGCCACCTCGCGCTCGCCCAACACATCGCGCATGGAGGCCAGACTGTCGGCGAGGCGATGGGGGCTTTCATAAAAGACCAGCGTGGCCGGAACCGCCGCCAGCTCGCGCAGCGCCGTCCGCCGAGCGCCATCCTTGTTGGGCAGGAAGCCAGCAAACAGGAAACGATCGGACGGCAAGCCCGACAGCTGCAAGGCAGTCAGCAGCGCCGAAGCGCCCGGGCAGCTGGTGACGGGAATCTCCTCTTCCAGGCAGGCCCGCACCAGCCGATAGCCAGGGTCGGAAACCAAGGGCGTGCCGGCGTCCGAGACCAGCGCCACCGCCTGGCCTTCGCGCATCTTGGCGATCAAAGCCGGGCGGGCTTTCTCGGCATTATGCTCGTGATAGGGGGTGAGCGAGGCGGAAATGCCCAAAAGGCTCATCAGCTTGCCGGTGACGCGAGTATCCTCACAGGCCACCAGATCGGCGGCTTTCAAGACCTTGATGGCCCGAAGCGTGATGTCGTCCAGGTTGCCAATCGGGGTCGCGACCAAGGTTAGGCCGGGCAGTAGTTTACTTCCCCCCGTTGTCTGGGTAGGCTGTGCCTCCGCCGATGACTTGTCTCGGGAGACCGCCTTTGCGCCGGCTCGCATCTGTTTCGCCTCTTTCTTTGTCCCGCTTGCTGCCCATGCTGGCTTTCGGCCTGCTGCTGGGCGCTTGCTCACAATTACCACCGAGCCTGGGCGGAACCAAGCCGTCTGCGCCGCCGCCGCCGAAAGTGATGGCCGTACCGCCGCCCGCACCCGCGCCGCAAATGCAGGTTCAGGCCCCTCAGCCGCCGCCCCCGCCCCCCATGCCGGTCAAGGGATTGCCCAACCGTTCCGGGGTCGCAGCGATCCTGGTGCCGCTGTCGGGACCGCAGGCAGGCATCGGCGCCGCTTTGCTGAACGCCGCCCAAATGGCCGTTTTCGAAGTCGGCGACGACAGCTTCACCCTGCTGCCCATCGACACCAAGGGCACCGCCGAGGGAGCCCAAGCCGCCGCCCTGGCCGCCGTCAATCAGCATGCCGAGATCATCCTGGGCCCGCTATTCGCCGCCGAGACCCGCGCCGTCACTCCGGTGGCGCGTCAGGCCGGCCTGTCGGTGCTGTCCTTCACCTCGGACCGCCAAGCGGTGGGCACCGGCACCTATACCCTGGGCTTCCTGCCGGGACCGCAGGCGGTGCAGGTGGCGGCCTATGCCCGCTCGACCGGCAAGACCCGCCTGGGCATCCTGGCCCCGTCCAATGATTACGGACGGCGGATGGTCGAGTTCCTGCAGAACGATTCCTCCAGCAGCTCTTATATCGCCGCCGTGCAATATTATGATCCCAACGCCACCGACCTGACCGCCCCGGTCAAGCGAATGGTCAAGGTCAACCCCAAGCAGCCCGACGATGTCGGCTTCGACGCCCTGCTGCTGCCCGATGAAGGCTCGCGCCTGCGCAATCTGGCCGCCATGCTGTCGATGCAAGGAGTCGACCCCGCCAAGGTCAAGCTGTTGGGCACCATGCTCTGGGCGGATTCCAATCCCGGCAGCGAAATGGCCCTGGTGGGCGCTTGGTACGCCGCCCCGCCCCAGGCCGGTCACGCCGATTTCGAGGCGCGTTATCTCCGCGCCTTCGGCACCAAGCCGCCGCGCATCGCTTCGCTGGGCTATGACGCCGCCGCTCTGGCGGCTGTGATCGCCAAACGCGGCGGTCACGACTTCAACGGCCCGGCCTTGACCGTCTCGACCGGTTTCGCCGGTATCGACGGCATCTTCCGCCTGCTGCCCGACGGCACCTCGGAACGCGGCTATGCCATCGACGAAGTGCAGAGCGGCGGCCAGCCCGCCAAGGAAGTCAGCCCGGCACCGGGGAGTTTTTGAGAGTTCGCACCCGAAGCGCGCAGCGCGACTAGCGCGTTGAGCGCGCCGGAGCTTTAGCGGAGGAAAGCCAAGCGGGCGGATGCCCGCGCCCGGCGCTTGAGGGACCAAATATAAACTAATCCCCTATCGCTTCGCCTTGGGGTCCAGCGGCCATCTTGGCCGGGGGGCGAAGTCGAGGCTGTCGCTTTGGCCTAAGCGGAAGCGTTCCAGCCCGGCCCAGGCGATCATGGCGGCATTGTCGGTGCAAAGACGCAGCGGCGGCGCCACCAGGGTGAAGCCGTTATTGCCCGCCGTTTTTTCCAAGGTCTGACGCAACAGCACATTCGCCGCCACGCCACCCGCCACCACCAGGGAGCCGGGGCCGGGATGGCGCTGCTTGAAATCCACCATGGCCTTGGCGGTTCGATTCGCCACCGAATCGGCCACCGCCAGCTGGAAGGCGGCGGCGATGTCGGCGCGGTCCTGCGGGCTTGGCTCGCCCACCTCTTGGATCAGTAGCCGCACAGCGTTCTTCAGCCCAGAGAACGAGAAGTCGCAGCCGGGCTTGCCCTTCATCGGGCGCGGCAGATCGAAGCGCAAGGGATCGCCCTGCTCGGCCGCCCGCTGCACCGCCGGACCGCCGGGATAGCCGAGGTCGAGCATCTTGGCGACCTTGTCGAAGGCCTCTCCGGCCGCATCGTCGATGGTCGAACCGAGGCGGGAATAATCTCCGACCCCACGCACCTCCAGCAATTGGCAATGGCCGCCCGAGACCAGCAGCAGCAGATAGGGAAAAGCCAGATCATGGGTGAGCCGCGCCGTCAGGGCATGGCCTTCCAGATGATTGACCGCCACGAAGGGCTTACCCGCCACCGCCGCGATGGCCTTGCCGGTCATGGCCCCGACGATCACCCCGCCGATCAGGCCGGGACCGCAAGTGGCCGCCACTGCATCGACATCATTTAAAGAGACCCCAGCGCGGTCGAAAGCTTCCGCCACCAGCCGGTCGATATGATCCAGATGCGCCCGCGCGGCGATTTCCGGCACCACACCGCCATAGGGCTGATGTTCGTCAAGTTGCGACAACACCACGTCGGCCAATATGGTCCGATCGTCGCGCACAAGGGCGGCGGCTGTTTCGTCGCAAGATGTCTCGATGCCAAGGATAAGCATATGTCTGTCCCTCAATCGCCGGGCGGGCGCATCCGCGCCCTTGGCAAGCTTGGTTTATGTTTAGTCCCTCAAGCGCCGGGCGTCGCCTCCGGCTCCTTGGCTCCTCCGCTAAAGCTCCGGGGCGCTCAATGCGCCAGTCGGCAGCCAAAGCTGCCTCCGGGGTTTGTCCCTCAAGCGCCGGGCGGGCGCATCAAAACACCTCTGTTTAACTATCCCCTTTCCTCGTCCCTTTCCAGCCGTTAGAACAATGACCATGAGCGAACACACTCCCCTCCGCATCGGCACCCGCGGCAGCCCGCTGGCGCTGGCCCAGGCCCACGAGGTGCAGGCGCGCCTTCGGGCTGCCCATCCCGACCTGCAACCCGATGGCGCCATCGAGATCGTGGTGATCAAGACCACCGGCGATATGGTGCTGGACCGCACCCTGTCCGAGATCGGCGGCAAGGGGCTGTTCACCAAGGAAATCGACGAGGCCCAGTTGGATGGCCGCATCGACATCGCTGTCCATTCCATGAAGGATGTGCCGACGGTGCTGCCGCCCGGCCTGTTCCTGCCCTGCATCCTGGAGCGGGAAGACAACCGCGACGCCTTCATCTGCCTGAAGGCCAAGAGCCTGGCCGAGCTGCCCGCCGGTTCGGTGATCGGCACCGCCAGCCTGCGCCGCGCGGCGCAAGTGCTGTACCGCCGTCCTGATCTGAAGGTCGAGCCCCTGCGCGGCAATGTGCAGACCCGCCTGAAGAAGCTGGAAGAAGGCGTGGTCGACGCCACCTTGCTGGCCATGGCCGGTCTGCGCCGCCTGGGTCTGGCCGATCGTGCCGCCGCTCCCTTGAGCATCGACGAGATGCTGCCCGCCGTCGCCCAGGGCGCCATCGGCATCACGGCGCGTGACGGTGACACCGCCACCCTGGCTCGTCTGGCTCCCCTCGATCACGCTGACTCCCATGTCCGTGTGCTGGCGGAACGAGCCTTCCTGGCGGTGTTGGACGGCTCTTGCCGTACCCCCATCGGCGGCATGGCGACCCTTTCGGGCGATAGCCTGACCTTCCGCGGTCTGGTGATCCGCCCCGACGGCACCCAGGCTCACGAGCTGACCCTGACCGGCACCCGCGCCGAGGCCGAGGCCATCGGCAAGGCGGCGGGCGAGGAATTGCTGGGCCGTTGCGGTCCCGGCTTCTTCGACTTCAAGCAGGTCTGATGCGGCTCCGCACGGCCCTGGTCACCCGCCCCCGCGAGGACGCCGTCGGCGTCAGCCGGGAGCTGGAGGACCGAGGCTTCGCCGTGCGGGTCGAGCCCCTGCTGGATATCCGCATCAAGACCGGCCTCTGCCTGGACCTGACCGGCGTGCAGGGCTTCCTGGCCACCAGCGCCAATGGCGTCCGCGCCCTGGCCGCCAACTGCCCCGACCGCGCCTTGCCGGTCTGGGCGGTGGGCGACGTCACCGCCCGCATGGCGCAAGAGCTGGGCTTTACCCATATCCATAGCGCCAAGGGCGATGCCGAGACCCTGGCCGCCCTGGTGGGCAAACAGGCCGATCCCAGCGCGGGCACGCTTCTTCACGCCGCCGGAACGAAAGTGGCCGGCGATGTCTCGGGCAAATTGGCGGCGCTGGGCTTTGCCGTGCGGCGCGAAATTCTCTATGACGCCGTCACCGCCGAAGCCTTGTCCGACGGGCTGATCGCCGCCCTTGAGGCAAAGGCGATTGATCTGGCGTTGTTTTTCTCTCCCCGCACAGCCGCCACCTTTGCTACCCTGGCGCGGCTGGCCGAGCAGGGGGACATGGTTCGCGCCGTCACCGCCTATGCCTTGAGCGCCGCCGTGGCCCAGGAACTGGCGGTGCTGCCCTGGCGGGCCATCCATATCGCCGCCAAGCCGGAACAAGCGTCGCTGCTGGCGACCATCGACGAGACCGAGGGGAACATCTGATGCTGCGTCTGCTGTCCTTTGCCGTGCTGACCGCCGCGCTTGTGGCCGGTTCCGTCTGGCTGGCCGACCGCCCCGGACAGGTCTTTGTCGAATGGCTGGGCTGGCGAGTGGAAACCTCGGTGCCGGTGCTGCTGCTGGCGCTGCTGATCACCGCCGGCATTCTCGCCTTCGCCCTGCGGATCGTTCTGGGTCTGCTGCGCCTGCCGGGCCGCTGGATCGATGCCTGGCGGGAGCGCAGCCTGCGCAAGGGCTATCAAGCCCTGTCCGATGGTCTGGCCGCCGCCGCCACCGGCGATGCCAAGCGGGCCGCCAAGCTGGCCGGCAAGGCCCGCAAGCTGCTGGCCGATCCGGCCCTGACCGCCTTCCTGTCGGCTCAAAGCGCCAAGCTGGCCGGTGACGGCGACAAGGCCCGCACCCATTACACCGCCATGCTGGATCGCCCGGAGACCGCCGCCCTGGGCTTACGTGGCCTGCTGGATCAAGCCCTGGAGCGGGGCGACGAGGTCAGCGCCATCGAACTGGCCCAGCGCGCCCGTCTGGTTTCCCCCAGCGATTCCTGGCTGGCCGAACGGCTGTTCGGACTGTTGCTGAAGCAGAATCGTCTATCAGAGGCGCAAAGCCTGCTGACCGCCGCCAAGCGCCGCAAGGCCATCACCGGCGCCCGCCTGAGCCGCCTGACCGCCTTGGCCTATAGCGCCCAGGCCGCTTTGGCCTCCGAGGAGAGTGCGGTGATCGCCCTGTCCAAGAAGGCTTTGTCTGCCGACCCCGGCCTTAGCCCCGCCGCCGTGCTGCTGGCCCGCGCCCTGATTGCCACCGGCAAGGGCAAACGCGCCGCCGCCGTGCTGGAAAAAACCTGGAGCCTTCATCCCGACCCGACCCTGGCCTCGGTCTATCTGGAGATCCAGCCTGAGGAAGAGCCGCTTAACCAGTTGCGCCGCCTGGAAAAACTGATCGCTGCCCGCCCCGATGACGCTACCGGTCAACTGGTCGGCGCCCAGGCCGCCCTGAAGGCGAAAGTCTGGGGACAGGCCCGCAAGCATCTGCAATTGGCGGAAAGCCTGCATGCCTCGGCCCAGACCTATCGCCTGCTGGCTCAGCTGGAACGGGGTGAATATAAGAATGAAGAGGCTGCCCGCGCCTGGGAAGCCAAGCTGGCCAACGCCCTGCCCGATCCGGTCTGGCTTTGCGGCGAATGCGGTCAGAAATCAGAGGCTTGGGAGACGTTCTGCCCCCATTGCGGCAGTCTGGACAGCCTGTCCTACGGCGTCCCGAAGCTGACGGTTTAGTCTCTTCTCTAAGCCGCTGACCGCTTGAGATATTCCATCGCCTGATTGAGCTGGCTCATCCGCTCGTGATCGCCGTAATGGCTGTCGGGGTGATGGATGGTCGCCAGCATGCGGAACTTGGCCCGCAGCATTTTCTCATTGGGAGCGGCGCTGGGCGGGAAACCCAGCACATGCAAGGCATCCTCGCGGGTGCGCACGCCATTGGGCAAGGGCTGGAAGGCCAGCACCGAGACGATGGTGCGCAGACGCTCCAACTCTTCATTGATCTCGACCAACTTGCCGTGATCTTCGGCCTTGCGGTTCTGCTGGGGCTGCTCGACGCCGTCCCACAACTTCACTTGCAGTTCGCCGCCATCCATGGCCAGAGCCAAAGCTAAGGCTTTGCGAATAAAGGGAATATCGTGACCAGGCGGCATCCGCACCTGAAGCCGGGGCTTGCGCCGCCAGGGCCGGCCCTCGGCCGGACCGGACTTCAGCACCACGGTTTCGCGGTCTTCCGCCGCCGGTTCGCCGGGATCGGGGAAGTCGGCGACGAAATTAGCCGGCATCACCAGCAGGATGGATCGGGCCAGATCGCCCACATTCACATGGCGCTTGACCGCCAAGGCTTCCACCGCGTCGCGGAAGTCCGAAGCGCAAGGCACCGTATAGGAATGCTTGAGGACCGTACTTGTCATCGAGACACCAACCCACCTTGAAAAATCCGTAACCGCTCCCCAGCGGGGCAAAGTCGCCGATGCGTGACTCTGCCGTAACGAATAAGCCAGCACTCCCCTGCCGTCAACTACGAAAGTTGGCCTTATACGCCAGGGTGAGCTTTATCCTGTAACCGCTTGAGTTAAAGAAGATTTAACAGCCAGCAAGACATCCGCACTTTAGCGAAACCCCTGATCCTTCCGATAGGGGCGCCGTCGTGGGGCAATCATCAACTGCAATTGAAGTTGTGTTTGGACCCTCGGCCAACTACGAACGCATCGTGCAACCGCATAGGTTGGCAGGCGCAACTACATATGAGCCGCGCACCCCCGGTGGCAACTGCATATGAATCAAGGGATTGTGGGTAAGAAAAATTACATCCCCAACCGGCGGCCCGAAGCCAGCAGGGCGGCCATCTCTTGGGCGGGCAGCGGACGGCTGAACAGATAGCCCTGAATCTGGTCGCAACCCAGGTCCCGCAGGAACTCCAGGTGGGACAAAGCCTCGACGCCTTCGGCCACCACCTTCAATTTCAAGGCCCGCGCCATGGCGACGATGGCGCTGACAATGGCGGCATCGTTGGGGTCGGTGGCGATATCCATGACGAAGCTGCGATCGATCTTCAATTTATAGATCGGGAAGCGCTTCAGCACCGACAGCGAGGAATAGCCGGTGCCGAAATCGTCGATCGAGCAGGAAATGCCCCGGCTGCGCAGCATACTGACCACCGAGATGGCGGAATCCGGATCGCTCATGGCCGAGCTTTCCGTCAGTTCCAGCTCCAGCAGATGCGGCGGCAGGCCGGTCTCGGTCAGCACCGTCTCCAGCAATTGCACCAGACGGCGCGGCTGACAGAACTGACGGCCCGAAACATTGACCGCCACCGGCACCAGTGGCAGGCCCTGGTCCCGCCATTCGCACAGCTGATCGCAACAGCGGGTCAGCATCTGCTCGAAGATATCGTCGATCATGCCCGACTGCTCGGCCACCGGAATGAATTCGCTGGGCGGGGTGATGCCCTCGGCCGAGATCCAGCGGACCAGCGCCTCCATCCCCACCACCGCGCCGCTGATCAGATCCACCTGCGGCTGGAAATAGGGAACGAACTCGCGGCGGTCCAAGGCCCGGCGCATCCGCTTTTGCAGCGAAATGGCCCGGATGGCCGCCGCGTTCATCTCTAGATCGAAGCGCTGAACGGTTCCCGGCCCCGCCGCCTTGGCCCGCAACAAAGCAGCCTCGGCATTGCGGATCAGGTTCTCGCCTTCGGCGCCATCCTGGGGATAAAGGCTGATGCCGATGCTGGCATCAAGCTCGACCTCTTCACCGCCCACATGGAACAGCTCTTGGCGGCAGGCCAGCAGGGCTTCGGCGCGGGCATGGGTCTCCGCCTCGCCCGACAGGCCGGTCAGCATGATCATGAAGCCGTCGCCCAGCCGGGCCAGCGTGTCGCCGTCCCCCAGCCGCAGACGCAGACGGTCCGCCAGCTCGACCAGCAACTGATCGCCGGCGGCATGGCCCAAGGTCGAATTGAAGATACCGAAACGATCGATGCCCAGGGACAGCATCGCCACCAGCTTGCCCTCGTCCTTGGCCTTGATGGCGGCGGCGGTAAAGCGTTCCAGCAACAAGCTGCGATTGGCGGCACCGGTCAGGGAATCGAAATAGGCCAGGAAGTTCAGCTGCTCTTCGGCGCGGTGACGATCGGTCACGTCCAGGAACAGACCTTCCCACACCACCGAACCATCGGCCAGGGCGCGGGGACGCGAACGGCCGCGCAGCCAGATCACCTCGGATCGGCCCATCGGCCGCATGGCGATGTCGGATTCCATCGGCTCCAAGGTGCGGAACGATCGCCGCATGCGGGCCAGATATTCCTCGCGCTGGGCTTCGATGACGCAATCCAGGAACAGGCTGCCGTTCTGCATCAAGGCTTCCGGCTCGATCCCCAGCAGCTCGCGGCAGGCCTCGCTGATATAAGGAAAAGAGATGCCGCCGTCAGGGCGCATCACCCGCTGGAACACCAGACCCGGCACATTGGACGCCACGCTGCGCAGGCGCTGTTCGCTTTCCCGCAGAGCCGCCTCGGTCTGCTTGCGCTTGGTAATGTCGCGGCCGATGCCGATGAACAGCAGCCGGCCTTCGTTGCGCACTTCGCTGACGGCGATCTCGAAGGGGAACTGGCTGCCGTCCTTGCGCATCCCGACCATCTCGCGCGGGCCGGCGCCGATCAGCTTGGATTCGCTGCGCTCCAGATAGCGCTCCATGAATTGCCCATGCTGCGAGCGATAGGGCTCGGGCATCAGCATCGAGACCGGATTGCCCTCCAGCTCGGCGGCGCTATAGCCGAACAGATCGGCGGCGGCGGCGTTCACCGACTGGATCATGCCGCCATGATCGATGGTGACGATGCTGTCGGCGGCGTGATCCATGATGGTCTGCAAGCGCAGCTCGGCCCGCTTGCGATCGGTAACATCCAGCCAGACGCCATCCCAGACGATCGCGCCGTCATCCTGAACCAGCGGACGCGACCCGCCGCGCAGCCAATGCACTTCGCCGCTCTTGCTGATGGCGCGGAATTCCTCGGTGCAGGGCGACATGGTCGCGGCGGACTGGCGCAATACCGCCAGCAAGGGCGCACGGTCGGCCCAATGCACGGCGTCGGGAAGACCTTCGGTGGTCATCCCCATCTCGGCGGGGGCATAGCCCAGCAGGTCCTGCACGCCTTCACTGATGAAGGGATAGCTGAAATGGCCGTCGACCCCCAGCAGCCGCTGGAACACCACGCCCGGCAGATGCGCCGTGATACCGGCCAAACGGCGTTCGGCATCGGCCTGATCCGAAGACGGCATCGTCTGCCCCAAAGACGGCTGGGTCATCGGCGGCTGGGTCATGGGCGAAACGTCATTCGGCATTGGCGTTACAAAGAGCTCACAAGAACCGTGATCAGGGGCGTCGGCCAGAATAACGCAAGGCGACGTCTTCCGGGGCATGAAAACTTTCCCCTTATACCGTATGCTTCGTCAGGAGTCCTATGGATCGGCATGATGAGACGAGGATTCATACTTATTCCCCAAGGACTAAATTGAAGGCATAAGAATAGAGATGCCTTGATCTTGGACAGGAATATGCGCTTCTTCTTCCTTGCCCTGGCGATCCTCTGGTCCGCCCTATGCTCCGCGACGACCGCCTTCGCCCAGGCGGCCTTCACCCAGGCGGCGGACCCCGGCATCTATGGCCTGCAGCTGGAAAAGAAGGTGCAGGGCCAGATGCTGTTCGCCCAAGGCTCGGGCATCCATTTCGGCAACGGCCTGATCCTGACCGCCGCCCATGTGGTCTCGCGCGATCCCACCGATCCGACGGTGCGGGTCTATGTCGATCAGCTGCGGCTGCCGGGCCGCGTGCAATGGCTGAGCTCCGACCCGGCGCTGGACTTGGCCCTGGTCAGGGTCGAGCCCAAGGATCTGCCGCCCCGGCTGCTCACCCAGCCGCCGCCCCGGCTTTGCCGCGGCAGCGCCCCGGTCTCGCGGGATGTCAAGGTCGTGGCCGGACCGCAAGTCTCGGACAGTCAGACCATTCCGCGACCGATCAATTCCGATCATCAGGAAGGCGACGGCACCAATCTTCTGATCCAAGGCTTCCCCGCCGGAACCTCGGGCGGCGGCGTCTTCGATCGCCAGGACGGCTGCCTGTGGGGCATCGTCTTCATTGTCTTAAGCGGCCCCTCCAGCATTCCCGGCCGAACCATCACCCTGACCGCCTTTGTGCCCGCCGCCCGCATCGCCCCGATTCTGGCCGCCGCCGACATTCGCCCCTAGACGCCGCATTACCAAAAGGTATTCATACAGCGTGAGCCGTTCTCATTCCTCTCCAATGGCTTATCATGGCGGCCTTGAGAGTGACGGGAGTTGTGGGGCATGGTTCATAAAGCTGACGAGCGATTGATCTCGCGGCTTCAGCTGTTCGCCTCGGCAGTGATCGTCGCGGTAATGGCTTTGATTCTCGGCTTGCTGCTGATCTGGCAGATCAAAGCCGACTATGCCGCCAGCATCGCCACCCTGGAACAGCAAGAACAGCGCCGCCGTCAGGAATCCCTGATCACCCAGGTGGAAAACGCCAAATCCATGCTGGAGACCCTGCGCGCCCGCACCGAGGAATTGGTGAAGGGGCAGATCCGCGCCCAGGTGGATCAGGCCTATGACATCGCCCAGGCCATCCATCGCCGCGAAGCCGGCCACGAGCCCGAAGCCGAGGTCAAGAAGGCCATCATCGAGACCTTGCGGCCCTTACGCTTCTTCGAGGGCAAGGGCTATTACTTCGTCGATTCCTTAAAAGGCGACTGCCTGCTGCTGCCCATCAATCCCGAGCGCGAGGGCAGCTCGCTGTGGAACAACCGCGACGACGACGGCACCTATATTATGCGCAGCCTGATCGACGCCGCCCAGGCGCCGGTAGGCGAAGGCTTCAGCCGCTATCGCTGGTACGCGCCGGGAAGCCTGAAAAGCATGCGCGACAAGATCGCCTATGTCCGCAAGTTCGAGCCCTATGGCTGGCTGATCGGCTCGGGCATCTATCTGGAAGACATGGAAGCCAGCCTGAAGGTCGAAGCCCTGAGCCGCCTGCGCAACTTCCGCTTCGGCGCGAAGAACGAAGGCTATCTGGTGGTCTATAGCGACGACAACCGGGTGCTGCTGTCCCCGTCCCGCCCCGAGGGCGAGGGGCATATGATCTCGGAACTGCCCGACGATGGCCGCAATGTCGCGACCTTGATCTATGAACAAGCCGCCAAGGGCGACGGCTTCGTGCAATATGACTGGGCTCCCGACGGCGGCAAGGAGCATAAAAGCCGCAAGATGGTCTATGTCTCGCGCATGAAGGGCTGGGGCTGGGTGGTCAGCGCCGGGATTTATGTCGATGAAAAACCGGCCGACATCGCCATCAGCCGCGCCAATCTGGAAGACAGCATCCGCCGCAAGATGATTCTGACCCTGCTGGTCATGGGGCTGGGGGTGTCGCTGGCGCTGGCCATGGGCTGGTGGTTCTCGGGCCTGACCCGGCAGCTGGTGACCAGCTATCAGCAAGATATCGCCCGGCAAAACGCCGCCCTGGCGGAACAAACCCACGAACTGGAAGGCAAGACCCAGGAACTGGAACAGTCCAATACCGACCTGGAGCAATTCGCTTACGTGGCCAGCCACGATCTGCGCGAACCCTTACGGATGATTTCCGCCTATATCACTCTGGTCGAACGCAGATACACCGCTCATTTCGACGAAGAAGGCCTGAGCTTCCTGGGCTTTGCCCGCGACGGCGCCAAGCGCATGGATCAGCTGGTGCTGGATTTGCTGGAATTCTCGCGCATCGACCGCCAGGGAGCCCCCATCCAGGCCATGCCCCTGGCCCAGGCGGTCGAGGACGCCATCGGCAATCTGCAGATCACCATCGAAGATTACGGCGCCCAAATCATCCTGCCCGACAATCTGGGCCAAGCCCGGGTGATGGGCGACATCCACCAGATCACCCGACTGTTGCAGAACCTGATCGGCAACGCCATCAAATACCGCCATCCCGACCGCAGCCCGGTCATCCGCATCGGCCTGTCCCAGGACCGCGACGAATACTGGCATATGGCGATCCAGGACAATGGCGAGGGCATCGACCCGCGTTATTTCGAGCGCATCTTCGGCATCTTCCAGCGCCTGCATGGCCGCGAACGCGAAGGCACCGGCATCGGCCTGGCCGTCTGCCGCCGCATCGTCGAACGCCACCACGGCCGCATCTGGCTGGATTCCGCCCCCGGCGAAGGCACCATCTTCCACTTCACCCTGCCGGCGGCGAAGGACTGAGGCGCATATAGGCACTCACTCCTACTGAGCCGGGCGCGCGTGGCAGACCGAGTAATCCGCCCAGACCGGCAGATAATTCACATCAGGGAAACAGGTGGATCCCCCAGCGGCGCCCCCAAGGTAACGCCAATACCTGCAAGAAATCACGATTGAAAGGAGGGCCACCCCCTTATTCCACCACTAATCTACAAAGAAGTCCGCCACATAGCTTATCGCAAGCAAAATAATACGGGCGGTGTAATGAAAAATCGACTAATTACCCCACATACTAACGATAGCAAAATACGATTCATAACCTCGGAAACGCGGGCTGCGCAGGCATTATTTATGCCCTATGATCTATTTTATAATTATAGCAAACGCAGCCACACACGCTAATTAACTTCTAAGCCATTTATATAGGCCATACACTGCAGCAGCCGCAGCTACCGGTGCAGCCACAGTCAAAGCCAACCCAGTAGCCATACCCCCACCGACCACGCCTCCAACCGCAGCCAATCCGGAAGTAATGCCTGTTGCGCCAAGCCCCACCACAGAACCACTAGCAGCAACTGCACCCAGTGAACCTGCCGCTCCAACGACACCACCGGCCCCTGCGGCAATGGCCGCGTTATCTTTTTCACTCATCTGAAACCTCAGTTTTCAAACCCGCTATATGCGTATTATAAAACGATTTCATTATCACTAATAATCTTATTGGTTGTCAATCTTGATGCTGCCTACGTCCACCTGCCTTTACGGGACGATCCAAAGCACTCATCAGAGAGGTCAGAATGATGACCGTATGACAGAGGCATAGACTACGATTGCCAAGCGCAACGAGTACGGACGGAAAACGAAGCTGGACGTTTTAACGGAGAAGTTGGAAACCGAGTTGGAAGGAATCCCTTCGGCAGCAAAGAAAAAGCCCCTGAAAAGCTAGGCTTTTCAGGGGCTTAGACTGGTGCCGAAACCCGGATTTGAACCGGGGGCCTACTGATTACGAATCAGTTGCTCTACCGCTGAGCTATTTCGGCGAAACCGAGGCGGCAAACCTACAGTTTTCGTCTGCGCGGTGCAAGCGCCGCTTATCAGACGTTGGTATCGACCCCGGCGGTGTTTTCGGCAGTGGCCTTGGGGCCGCCCTTGGAGACGCCGACCATGGCCGGGCGCAGCAGGCGGTCGCCGATGACGTAGCCGGACTGCATTTCCAGCACCACCATGCCCGAAGGCTGACTGGGGTCTTCGACTTCCATCATCGCCTGATGCAGATGCGGGTCGAACCGCTGGCCCAGGGCCTCGACCTTCTTGATGTTATAACGCTCGAAGGCCGACAGCATGGAACGCTCGGTCAGCTCGACGCCTTCGGCCAGCTTCTGGGCCATGCCGTCGGTCTCGCGGGCTTCCACCGGAATGCTGTCCAGGGCGCGGCGCAGATTGTCGGCCACCTGCAGCATATCCTTCGAGAAGCTGGCGACGGCGTAGCGGCCGCGCTCCTCGGCCTGCAGCTCCAGGCGGCGACGGACATTCTCGGTCTCGGCGACGGCGCGCAGCAGCTGATCCTTCAGCTTGGCGACCTCGGCCTCCAGCTCGGCTTCGCGGCCCTGGGCCGGAGCGGCAGCGGTTTCTTCCACCGGAGCGGCGGCTTCGGCAGTGGTTTCGGGGGTCGGGTTTTCCTGCTCGATACTCATTTGGCGTCCTTGCGTCTAACCGATCAAACGGCCGATCATCCTGGCGGTATAATCCACCAAGGGGATGATGCGGGAGTAATTTATCCGAGTCGGACCAATCACGCCAATGGCGCCGACGAGTTGGTCCTGACTGTTGTGATAGGGCGCCACGATCATCGAGCAGCCAGAAACCTGGAACAGCTCGTTCTTGGCGCCGATGAAAATCTGCACACCCTCGGCGGCATTGGCGGCGTCCAGCAGGCTGATCAAGGTCTCCTTGGTCTCCAAGGTCTCGAACAGCGAGCGAATCCGCTCAAGATCGTCCAGAGCGGTGACATCATCCAGCAGATGCGACTGGCCGCGCACGATCAGCTGGCCGCTTTTGCCCCCGGTCCAGGTCGCCAGCCCGGCCTTGACCACCTTGCCGGTCAGCTCGTCCAGCTGGGTGCGCTGGCTGGAGAGCTCGGTCAGGATGGCGTCGCGCACCTCGTCCAGGGTCCGTCCCGCCAGCCGAGCGTTCAGATAATTGCTGGCTTCGGTCAGCGCCGAGGACGGCACATCGCCCGGCAGATCCAGCACCCGGTTTTCCACCAGACCATCCCCGGTCACCAGCACCACCAGGGCGCGGCCGGGGCTTAAGGGCACGAACTCGATATGCTTCAGGGCCACCTGGGTCTTGGGCGCCAGCACCAGACCGGCGCAGCGTGACAGCCCCGACAGGGTGGACAGCGCCTCTTCCAGCAGGTTCTCCAGGCTTTTGCCGGTGGTGCGGCAATGCTGGTCGATGCGTTCTCGCTCCAGCTCGGGCAGCTCGCCCAATTGTAAGAGACCCGAAACGAACAGCCGCATCCCCGCCTCGGTCGGCAGCCGTCCCGCCGAGGTATGGGGCGCATAGAGCAGCCCGGCCTCTTCCAGATCGGCCATGACATTGCGGATGGTGGCGGGCGACAGATTTTGCGACAGCCGGCGCGACAAGGTACGCGAGCCCACCGGCTCGCCGGTCTCGACATAGGCGTCGACGACCAGGCGGAAAATCTCCCGCGATCGCTCGCTCAGTTCGACCACATTCCTTGTGCGCGTCATGCGCTTTCAACCTTCATGCTTTCTGTCGGCTGAAATTTAGTGGCCGAACGAAGCCCCGTCAACTTGGCCTCTTCATAAGTCCCTCAAGCGCCGGGCGGACGCATCCGCGTCCTTGGCTCCTCCGCTAAAGCTCCGGCGCGCTCAATGCGCTAGTCGGCAGTTGAAGCTGCCTCCGGTTGAAAGTCCTTCTGGCGCCGGGTGGAGGTAGTTTTTTTTATATTTGGTCCCTCAAGCGCCGGGCGCGGGCATCCGCCCGCTTGGCTTTCCTTCGCTTCGCTGCGGGGCGCTCAACGCGCCAGTCGGCGGCAAGCCGCCTCCGGGAAAAGTTGACCTAAAGCCTCGGGCACACTTTACTTCCCCCATGAGGACGCACCCATGAGCCATGACCGCCGCCGACGGCTACTGACCGAGGACGAGACCCGTTTGTGGCGCGAAGCCATGAAGGGGGCCAAGGCCTATCCTGGGCGCGTGACCGCCGAGGGTGAGGCTCCACCGCCGCCGCCCGATCTGTCGCCCCTGCCGCCGCCGCCGGAATACCGCCCGCGCGAGGTCGTTCCACCGCCCCGGGGCGTGACCCACCGCCTGGATCACGGCACCACCGCCGGCATTGATCGCCGCACCGCCGACCGGATGAAAAAAGGCGAGATGTCCATCGACGGCACCATCGATCTGCATGGGCTGATTCAGGATGCCGCCTATCTGGCATTGCATCGCTTCGTCCTGGCCTCGGCCGAGATGGAGCGTCGCTGCCTGCTGGTGGTCACCGGCAAGGGCAGCAAGGTCGGGGCTGGCGTCTTGCGCAGCCAAGTGCCGCGCTGGCTGAACGAGCCGGCCTTGCGTCCCTTCGTGCTGGCCTTTTCCTACGCCCAGCCCCGCCATGGCGGCGACGGGGCGCTTTATGTCCTGCTGAAGAGACGGCGATGACTCCGTTCGGCCTTAAGATCCGGGCCTTACGCGACCAGCGAGGCATGAGCCTGAAACAGATGGCGGATGAGCTGAATGTCTCGTCGGCTTATCTCTCGGCCCTGGAACATGGCCAGCGTGGACGGCCCAGCCCCGGTCTGGTGATGCAGATTCTGGGCTGCCTGAACGTCATCTGGGATGAAGCGGAAGAGATCAAGGCCCTGGCCGAACTCAGCCATCCCCGCGTCACCATCGACACCGCCGGACTGTCTCCCGCCGCCACCGAACTGGCCAACCGTCTGAGCCTGACCATCAAGCGCTTGCCCGAGGACAGCTTGCAGGCAATGCTGGCCTTGCTGAAGGAGCAAGGCCCATGACCTATCCCCATTCGCAAGACCCCAACGAGGCGCGCCGCATTCTGTGGAACCAGTTCCTGCTGGCCCGCGCCCTATGCCGGGCGGCGCGGGGGAAACAGGGAGGCGACGGCGGCTTTTATTACACCGACACCCATGCTGGATCGGGATTGCTGCCGGGCCCGCTGCCCTTTCTGGAAGAATTGCGGGTGCATCGCCACGGCTTTGCCGCCCAAGGCTTCTTCGACGCATTGGAGCCGCCGCTGGCGGGCGGCCAGCATCCCGGCTCGTGGCTGCTGGCCGGGCGGCTGCTGAAAAATCTGAAGCTCGACGCCGAGATCGACGTCAACGATATCGACCCCGATGCCCTGGTCATCGCCCGTCAGGTCAAGGAAGAGGCCTGGGTCCGCTATTGGACCCATGACTGGTTCCTGTTCCTGCGCTCACGCCTAGCCTTGGCGGCCAAGCCCGACTTCGTCTTCATCGATCCGCCGCCCGACGATGCCCGCGGCTCGGCCTATGCCATCGATGCCGCCATCCTGCTGGATACCCTGGGCGTGCCCTATATGATCAGCTATCCCGCCGACGATCCCCAGGACTGCATCGATCAAATCGGCCGCACCGGCCTGGAACTGCGCCTGGATGACTTTTCCTGCGGCGTGCTGCTGGGCGGCGGCGCCGAATCCGTGCTGCTGGACGCCCTGTCCGACCTCAAGCTGCTGGCCCGTCACCTGGGCGGCGACTTCCTGGCCCGCCTACCCAGCGGATATGATTATATGATTTAGAGGATATTTCCCTCACCCCCAACCCCTCTCCCGCCTGCGGGAGAGGGGAGAAGACGGACATGATGCACCCTCTCCTGCCTGCGGGAGATGGCACTTGCACCTTTCTCCCTCTCCCGCAGGCGGGAGAGGGCTGGGGTGAGGGGAAATCACCCTATTATTCCACCTACAGAATGAACTTCGACAGATCGGTGTTCTTGGCCAGAACGCCCACCTTTTCCTTGACCATGGTGGCATCCACCGTGACCGTGCTGCCGGACTGGTCGGGGGCGTTGAAGCTGACCTCTTCCAGCAAGCGTTCCATCACCGTATGCAGACGCCGTGCGCCGATATTCTCGACGCCGCGATTGATCTCGGCGGCGTAGTCGGCAATGGCCTCGATGGCTTCGTCCAGGAACTCCAGCGTCACCTCTTCGGTGGCCAGCAGGGCGACATATTGCTTGATCAGGCTAGCTTCCGGCTCGGTCAGGATGCGCTTGAAATCGTCGCGGGTCAGGGCCTGAAGCTCGACCCGGATCGGCAGGCGGCCCTGCAATTCGGGCAGCAGATCCGACGGCTTGGCCAGATGGAAGGCGCCCGAGGCGATAAACAGCACATGGTCGGTCTTCACCGGGCCATGCTTGGTGTTGACGGTGGTGCCCTCGATCAGGGGCAGCAGATCGCGCTGCACACCCTCGCGCGAGACATCACCGCCTTTCATCTCGCCGGAGCGGGCGCAGATCTTGTCGATCTCGTCGATGAAGACGATGCCGTTGTTTTCCACCGATTCGATGGCGTCCTTGACCACCTTGTCCTGGTCGAGCAGCTTGTCGCCTTCCTCGGCCAGCAGCAGCTCATAGGCTTCGGCCACCGTGGTCTTGCGCGACTTGGTGCGCCCGCCCATGGCCTTGCCCAGGATATCGCCCAGATTGACCATGCCCATCTGGCCGCCCGGCATGCCGGGAATATCGAACATCGGCATGCCGCCGGCACTGTTGTCGGCCAGCTCGATCTCGATCTCGCGCTCGTTCAGGCTGCCTTCCCGAAACATCTTGCGGAATTTCTGCCGGGTCTCGGGGCTGGCGGTATTGCCCACCAGCACATCCAGCACCCGGTCTTCCGCCGCCAGCTCGGCCTTGGCGGTCACCTGCTTGCGCAGCCGCTCGCGGGTCATGGTGATGGCGCTTTCCACCAGATCGCGGACAATCTGCTCGACATCGCGGCCGACATAGCCGACCTCGGTGAATTTGGTCGCCTCGACCTTCAGGAAGGGCGCCTGAGCCAGACGAGCCAGACGGCGGGCGATCTCGGTCTTGCCGACGCCGGTCGGGCCGATCATCAGAATGTTCTTGGGCAGAACCTCTTCACGCAGGGCGTCGGTCAGCTGCTGGCGGCGCCAGCGGTTGCGCAGCGCGATGGCGACGGCGCGCTTGGCGTCATGCTGGCCGACGATGTAGCGGTCGAGTTCCGAGACGATTTCACGGGGAGAGAAGGCGCTGCTCATAGGCTTTCCACGATCACATTACCGTTGGTGTAGACACAGATGCCGGCGGCGATCTTCATGGCCTTGCGGGCGATCGCCTCGGCGTCCATGCCGTCGATATCAATCAGGGCACGAGCCGCCGACAAAGCGTAATTGCCGCCCGAGCCGATGCCGATGATGCCGTCTTCCGGCTCCAGCACATCGCCGGTGCCGGTCAGAACCAGCGACACATCCTTGTCGGCCACCGCCATCATGGCTTCCAGCCGGCGCAAGTAACGGTCCGTCCGCCAGTCCTTGGCCAGCTCGACGCAGGCTCGGGTCAGCTGGCCAGGATGCTTCTCCAGCTTGGCTTCCAGCCGTTCGAACAAAGTGAAGGCATCGGCGGTGGCTCCGGCGAAGCCGCCGATCACCGACCCGTCGCCCAGCCGCCGCACCTTGCGGGCATTGGACTTGATCACCGTCGGCCCCAAGGACACCTGACCGTCGCCGGCGACGACCACACGGCCATTCTTACGCACCGCCAGGATGGTGGTGCCGTGCCAAAGCTCGTTGTTACCGCTGTTACTCATGGGACCCCTCTGGGAAGCGCGATCCTGGCAAAGATAATGCGAATTTACGGAAACGAAAGGGAACAGGTTCATATAGTGGAGCCGGATATCCTTCGAACTGCTTATTGAGAGAGAGTAGTCGATCGATTATTCTGGAAGAAGTCGCAACCCACAGTGTGCGCCCATGACTCATCTGACACCGGAACAATTCGACCTTTTAACCCGCTGCATTCATGCGGTCGCCGACGATATGAACGAGGTCCCGGACTGGGAATCCCGCGTTCTGCTGGGCCCCGACAAGACGCAGTTCCTCAACCTGGCATCTGCATGGCCCGCCGTGGACATGGATGACGAAGAGGTCTGGTACGCCGTCCATTTCGCCCTGGCCATGCTGCTCAGCTTCCCCAAGGAGCAGTGGGACCATCCCGGCCTCTCCCAGGATCAGGTTCTGACCCTGGTGCATCTGTGGAACCAGCGCAATCCCGACGCCGACTCCGACTGCACCTTGAACTGGCTGCTGGAAGAAATGGGCTGGCTGCCGCAGAAGGGACATCTGCACTGATTTTGATGCGCTAACATCTGGCGCAAGCGCGTGGTTCCTGCTAACAAACAGGTCTTCAGCAAGGATGCCAGACATGCGCACTGCCGCCATCGAGCGCAACACCAAGGAAACCCGCATCTCCGTCGCCGTCAACCTGGACGGCAGCGGCGTCTATGACGTCTCGACCGGGGTCGGCTTCCTGGATCATATGTTGGAGCAGCTGTCCCGCCACAGCCTGATGGATCTGACCGTCAAGGCCGAAGGCGACCTGCATATCGACGCCCACCACACCACCGAGGATGTCGGCATCGCCATCGGCGAGGCGGTCAGCAAGGCGCTGGGCGATCGCAAGGGCATTGGCCGCTATGGCTCGGCCCTGATCCCCATGGACGAGACCCTGACCCGCGTGGCGCTGGACCTGTCCAACCGCCCCTATCTGGTGTGGAAGGTCAAGTTCGACCGCCCCAAGCTGGGCGACATGGATACCGAACTGTTCAAGGAATGGTTCCAGGCCTTCGCCCAGGCGGCGGGTGCGACCCTGCATGTCGAAACGCTGTACGGCGAGAACAACCACCATATCGTCGAGTCCTGCTACAAGGCTTTGGCCCGCGCCCTGCGTCAGTCCATCGAGATCGATCCGCGCAAGGCCGACGCCGTGCCCTCGACCAAGGGCGTGCTGGGCGGGTCGCTGTAACATGAGCATCGTCCTGATCGATTACGGCTCCGGCAATCTGCGCTCGGCCGCCAAGGCCTTCGAGCGGGCCGTGGCCGAGGCTGGCTTGACCACCCCGGTGCTGGTGTCGGCCGATCCCGAACAGGTCCGCAAGGCCGACCGCGTGGTTCTGCCGGGCGTCGGCGCCTTTGGCGACTGCAAGGCCGGTCTGGCCGCTCTGCCGGGCATGATCGAAGCCTTGGAAGAAAGCGTCATCAAGGGCGGCAAGCCGTTCCTGGGCATTTGCGTCGGCATGCAGCTGCTGGCCTCGTGGGGCCGCGAGCATGGCGATCATCAGGGCCTGGGCTGGATCGACGGCGAAGTCGTGCCGCTGGCCCCCAGCGATGCCTCCCTCAAGGTGCCGCATATGGGCTGGAACGAGTTAGTCCTGCCTGAAGCGCCGCATCCGCTGTTCACCGGCATCGCGCCCGGCCAGCATGCCTATTTCGTCCATAGCTTCCATTTCCAGGCCGCCGACCCTCAGTCGCTGCTGGCCACCGTGGACTATGGCGGAACCGTCACCGCCGCCATCGGCCGCGACAATCTGGTGGGCACTCAGTTCCACCCCGAAAAGAGCCAGGCCACCGGTCTGGCCGTCATCACCAACTTCCTGCGCTGGACGCCCTGATATGATCCTCTATCCCGCCATCGATCTGAAGGACGGCGCCTGCGTGCGTCTGGTGCGCGGTGAAATGGACGCCGCCACGGTGTTCAACACCGATCCCGCCGCCCAGGCCCGCAGCTTCGCCGCCGCCGGCTGCCATTGGATTCATGTGGTCGATCTGAACGGCGCCTTCGCCGGCAAGCCGGTCAATGCCGATGCGGTGGCCGCGATCGTCAAGGCCTCGGACGTGCCGGTGCAGCTGGGTGGCGGCATCCGCGACCTGGAGACCATCGGCCTGTGGCTGGACAAGGGCGTGTCCCGCGTCATCCTGGGCACCGTCGCCCTGCGCAATCCGGCCCTGGTCAAGGAAGCCTGCAAGCAGTTCCCCGGCAAGATCGCGGTGGGCATCGATGCCCGCGGCGGCTATGTGGCGGTGGAAGGCTGGGCCGAGACCTCGCAGGTCACGGCGCTGGAGCTGGCCCTGAAGTTCGAGGATGCCGGCGTCGCCGCCATCATCTATACCGACATCGACCGTGACGGCGCCCTGCAGGGCCCGAATATCGACAGCACCGCCGCCCTGGCCGAGGCCATCAGCACCCCGGTGATCGCTTCGGGCGGCGTCTCTTCGCTGGAAGACTTGAAGGCTTTGAAGGCGCGGGCCGCCTCGGGCATTTCGGGCGTCATCTCGGGCCGCGCCCTCTATGACGGCCGCATCGATCTGGCCGAAGCCCTGGCCGTTCTGGCTGCGTAAGGATTTTTCCGATGCTCAAGATGCGCATCATCCCCTGCCTGGACGTCAAGGACGGCCGCGTGGTCAAGGGCGTCAATTTCGTCGATCTGATCGATGCCGGAGACCCGGTCGAGCAGGCCAAACTTTATGACAAAGCCGGCGCCGACGAGCTGACCTTTCTGGACATCACCGCCAGCCACGAAAACCGCGACACCATCTATGACGTGGTGAACCGCACCGCCGAGCAATGCTTCATGCCCCTGACGGTGGGCGGCGGCGTGCGCCAGGTCGAAGACATCCGCAAGCTGCTGCTGGCCGGAGCCGATAAGGTCTCCATCAACACCGCCGCCATCCATCGCCCGGAATTCGTCCGCGAAGCCGCCGAGAAGTTCGGCAGCCAGTGCATTGTGGTGGCCATCGACGCCAAGCAGGTGGCTCCCGGCAAGTTCGAGATCTTCACCCACGGCGGCCGCAATCCCACCGGCATCGACGCCGTGGATTGGGCCAAGCGCATGACCGCCTATGGGGCCGGTGAAATCCTGCTGACCAGCATGGACCGCGACGGCACCCGTCAGGGCTTCAATCTGGAACTGACCCGCGCCGTGGCCGATGCGGTGACGGTGCCGGTGATCGCGTCCGGCGGGGTCGGCAATCTGGATCATCTGGTGGACGGCATCCGCGAAGGCCATGCCACCGCCGTGCTGGCCGCCTCGATCTTCCATTTCGGCCAATATTCCATCGCCGAGGCCAAGGCCCATATGGCCGCCGCCGGTATCCCCGTGCGCCTGAATTAAGGGAGCCAGCCTTGTCGATCCTCGACCAGCTCTATGCCACCATCGTCAGCCGCAAGGGCGCCGATGCCGAAAGCTCTTACACCGCCAAGCTGTTCGCCAAGGGCCGCAAGAAAATCGCCCAGAAGGTCGGCGAGGAAGCGGTGGAAACCGTGATCGCCGCCATGGCCGAAACGCCGGACAAGGTGGTGGGGGAAAGCGCCGATCTGCTTTATCACCTGAGCGTGCTCTGGGCCGATCTGGGCATCACCCCCGATCAGGTCTGGGCCGAACTGGCCCGCCGCGAAGGCATTTCCGGCATCGCCGAGAAGAATTCACGTTCGAAGTAAGGGAGCCCGCGCCATGGCTTATGATCCCAACAACATCTTCGCCAAGATCCTGCGCGGCGAAATCCCCTGCAAGAAAGTCTATGAGGACGATTTCGCCCTGGCCTTCCATGACATCAATCCCCAGGCGCCGATCCATGTGCTGGTGATCCCCAAGGCACCTTATGTCTCGATGCTGGACTTCACCGCCGAGGCTCCCGCCGCGTTGATCACCGGCTTCTTCCAGGCCGTCGGCACCGTCGCCCGCCAGCTGGGGCTGGAAGAGCCGGGTTTCCGCATGATCGCCAATATCGGCGTCAATGGCGGCCAGGAAGTGCCGCATCTGCATATCCATCTGTGCGGCGGACGTCAGCTGGGCCGGATGATTCCGCTTCCGCAATAAGCTCGGGCCTCGCGCCCTCCGGTTGATTGCATTAGTATGTTGGTCTCGAACCGGGCCGGGGGGCTAGGGAGAAGCGGATTCATGAGCATGCGACTGCGGACCCTGTGTGCTTGTCTTATCTCCAGCCTGCTGCTGCTTGCCAGCGCAGCCAGCCCCCAGGCGGCCGAAACATCGGGTCGTCCCCAGCCGCCGCATCATATCCGCATTCAACTCAAATGGACCCACCAGTTCCAGTTCGCCGGCTATTACATGGCGATGGAAAAGGGCTATTTCCGCGCCGCCGGCCTGGATGTCGAGCTGCTGGAAGGCGGGCCCGAGGTCAACACCACCCAAGAGGTGGTCAATGGCCGGGCCGATTTCGGCGTCGGCACCTCGGGATTGCTGGTGGACCGCGCCAATGGCCAACCGGTGGTCGCCGTCGCTTCGATCCTTCAGCATTCGCCCTTCATCCTGGCGGGCAGCCGGTCGCAGGGGCTGGAAGAGCTGCACGATCTGGAACTGCGCTCGGCGATGATGGAAACCCACTCGGCCGAGCTGATCGCCTATCTGAAGCAGGCCGGCGTCAATCTGCAACGCATCCGCCAGCTGCCCCATAGCGGCCATATCGAGGATTTGGGCGGCAAGGTGGACGCCATGTCCGCCTATAGCAGCGACGAACCCTATGATCTGCTGGTGCGGCGGATTCCCTTCCAGGTCTTCAACCCCCGCAGCATCGGCATCGATTTTTATGGCGACACCCTGTTCACCAGCCAAAAATTGGCCCAGGAAAGCCCCGAAGTGGTGCGGGCCGTGCGCGATGCGGTGATCCAGGGCTGGTATGCGGCGCAGGAACATCCCAATCAGGCGCTGCGGCTGATCCAGGAACGCTATAAGCCGGGCCTCGATCCCCTCAAGCTGCAATTCGAATCCGAGGAAATCCGCCGTCTGATGGATGCCGACATCATCGGCATCGGCTATATGAATCCCAAACGCTGGGACCATATCCGTCTGGTCTTCGCCAATGCCGGCTTGGTGCCCGCATCCTTTCAGGTGGGCGACTTCCTGTTCGACGGCGAAAAACCGGTCCGCGACATGACCTGGACCTATGCCATGCTGTCGGCTTCGCTGATCGTGTTGCTGTTCCTGGCCCTGTCCGCCGGGTTGGTAGCGGCCCTAAGGCAGCAGAAGCGCAAATGCGCGGCGCTGGAAAAGGCCCTGCTGCAAAGCCTAGATCCGGATCGCTGACGCCGCCGCCCGCACCGCCTCGGCAAAGGCGGTCAGGTCGGTCAGCTCTTGCCCCGGCGCGGCCTGATGCAGAAACAGGTCGCCCTCGGCCAGGGCGCCGTGCAGCATCAGATTGTCCAGCATGTCGAACTCTTCGACCGCCAGATCGTCGGGATCGGCCAGCTGTCCATCGGCGCGGCGATGCAGTCGCCCCTGGAAATACTGCGCGATCCGGCTTTTGAAGCTGGCGGCGCTGTTGGAATAGGCCAGAACCGGACGCTTCAGGCTGGCCATGAAGCCTAGCTCGAAGACCGTGCCGACATCGGCGCTGATGCCGCGAAAGGGCGTCAGATTGGCGATCAACAGGTCGCAGCCGCGAATCAGCCGAACATTCGCCTCATAGATGGCGCGGCCCTGAAAGCGGGGCTCCAGCCCCGTCAGGTCCAGCGCATTGTCCAAGGGAAAGACGCCGGTCAGGCCATGGGCGGCGCAAATGGCCTTCTTGGCCTCGCCCAGGGCCAGGGCCCCCGGCAGAAAGACCTCGGGCCCGGCCAGATAAACCCGCACCGGATTTACTCGATGCCCTTACAGACCCGCGGCTCGTAATTCATGGTGATCAGCGGATTGAAGGCCAGATCATCCTCGCCCAGGGTGGCCAGCTGATGCTTCTGCGCGAACTGATCCATCAGCTGCTGGGCCGGCTGGAACTTCTGATCGGCAGCCCGGCTGAACCAGACCTGAGCCTGACGCTCGTCGACGCTGCCCACTTTGCCGTTCAGATAGGCCAGACCGAGATTGTATTGGGCCGGAGCATGGCCGGTCATGGCCGCCACCCGCCACAGCTCGACCGCCTGGGCCTGATCCTTTTTCAGCTGCTTGCCGTCATCCAGCATCTTGGCGAGATTGTTCATCGCCCGAGGCTCGCCCTGACGGGCGGCGGCGCAATACCAATGCATGGCCTGCTTGATGTCGGCCTTGACGCCGGTGCCGTACTGATAGCGATAGCCGATGGCGTTCATCGCCTCGGCATTGCCGCGCTCGGCAGAAGCCTGATAGAGCTTCAAGGCCTCGTCCAAATCCTGGGTCACGCCCTGGCCGCGCGCATACATATAGCCCAGCTGCAATTGCGCCTTGGCGTCACCGGCATCGGCATGGGGGCGCAGCACCGCCAAGGCCTTGCCATAATCGCCGCCGTCATAGGCATCGACGCCGTCCTGCACCGCCATGGTGGTGGGATCGAATTCGTCCTCGGTGGCGCATCCGGTCAGAGCAAGCAGGGCGACCCCCGCCAGGGCAATGGCAAACTTCTTCATCCGGGCTCCCCCGCCAACAGACTGTTGCGACCCGCCAGGATCCGGCGATAGCTCAGAGCCTCGGCGATATGCAGTCTTAACACAGGCCCGCCGCCGGTCAAATCGGCCAATGTACGCGCCACCCGCAAAACCCGGTGATAACCACGGGCCGAAAGCCGTATCCGCTCGGCGGCTTCGGTCAGCAGAGCCCGGCCGGACGCATCGGGAGCCGCGACTTTCTCCAGCAACTCGCCATCCACCTCGGCATTGCAGCGCAAAGGACGGCCCGCCGCCATCAGCCCGGCATAGCGATCTTCCTGCATCCTGCGTGCCGCAGCGACCCGCAGCGCCACCTCGGCCGAGCCCTCGGCGGGCGGCGGCAACGACAGATCGGACGGATTGACCGCCGGAACCTCGACATGCAGATCGATACGATCGAACAGCGGCCCGGAAATCCGCGTCTGGTAATCGACCCCGCATTTGGGCGCCTTGTTGCAGGCCAGATCGGCATCGCCCAGATAGCCGCATTTGCAGGGATTCATCGCCGCCACCAGCTGCACCCGCGCCGGATAGGTGACATGGGCATTGGCCCGCGCCACGCTGGCCCGCCCGCTTTCCAAGGGCTGACGCAAAGCCTCCAAGGCGGTGCGGTTGAATTCCGGCAGCTCGTCCAGGAACAGCACGCCGTTATGAGCCAGCGAAATTTCGCCCGGCTTGGCCTTGGACCCGCCGCCCACTAGGGCTGGTACGGAAGCGGAATGATGCGGATCACGGAAAGGCCGCCGCCGCATCAGCTTGCCGCCCTCCAGCGATCCGGCCAGGGAATGCACCATGCTGACTTCCAGCGCCTCGGCCGGAGACAGGGCCGGCAACAAGCCCGCCAAGCGCGAGGCCAGCATGGATTTGCCGGAACCGGGCGGACCGATCATCAATAAATTATGGCCGCCCGCCGCCGCCACTTCCAAGGCCCGCTTGGCGCTTTCCTGGCCCTTGATGTCGCGCAGATCGGCAAAGGCGCCGTCATCCTCGGCCAATTCCGGCTTGGGCGGCGTCAAGACCTGGGTGCCCTTGAAATGGTTGATCAGCGACAAAAGCGAGGCCGGAGCCAGCACCTCGGTCCCGGCCCAGGCCGCCTCGCCGCCCTGCCTGGCCGGGCAGATCAGGCCCCAATCCCGCTCGGCCGCCGCCATCGCCGCCGGAAGCACCCCTGAGACCGGCGCCAAGGTGCCGTCCAACCCCAATTCGCCCAAGGCCAGATAGCCCGCCAATTCCTCGCCGGGTAAAATCCCCATGGTCACCAGCAGCGCCATGGCGATGGGCAGATCGAAATGGCTGCCCTCCTTCAAGACATCGGCAGGCGCCAGATTGAGGGTGATGCGCTTGGGCGGCAGCGCCAGCCCCAAGGCATTCAGCGCCGCCCGCACCCGCTCGCGGCTTTCCCCCACCGCCTTATCCGGCAAGCCCACCAACGTAAATGCAGGGAGGCCGCTGGCGACCTGCGCCTGCACGTCGATGGGAAGAACCTCGATGCCTTGAAAGGCGACGGTATTGATGCGGGCGATCATCTCAGGAGCAGCCATCCCTTAGGAATACAACCTACAATATGATGACTATGAGTATCATTTCTGAGAAAGAAGTCAAAGCGCCCCCCGTCCGTTGGGCCGGTAATCTAAAAATGGCGAAGAATTCTCGCGGCTTATCTCTTGATGATACTCATAGGCCGTAGATTCATTCCCTAGGGAATGCTGGCATTGCGGGATGGACGATTTCCGCCAGACATCCCTCAAGAAAGCCTTCGGCAAGCGCCTGCGCGGCCTTCGCAAGGCCCAAGGTCTGTCGCAAGAATCCCTGGCTTTATCCTGTGATTTGGATCGTACCTATATCGGGGGAATCGAGCGCGGCGAACGCAATGTCAGCCTGATCAATATCCATCGCCTGGCGGATGCCCTGGGACTTCCCGCCAAGGCGCTGTTCGACTGATCGGGCGAAACAGGCTGTTACCATTTCGCCAATCCGGCTGTTACAGGGCCAAGGCAGCATCATGGACAATCAACAAGAGGTTCCATGATGTCCGAAAGCCGCAGCCAGACCTTTTCCCCCTCACTCAGCCGCCCGACCTCAAGCTTGAACGGCATCTTGCGGGCCTATGCGACGCCGCTGGCCGGCAGTTTGATGCTGGTGGTGGCGGGCAGCGGCGCGGCCTTGTTCTTTCATCTGGCCGATGGCCCGGTGAAGGGGCTGCATGAATGGCTGGGGCTGGCAGCGATCCTCGCCCTTGGCCTGCATCTTTGGCGCAACGGCAAGGCGCTGCGCCATCAGCTGGCCCAGCCCCGCAGCCAGATCGTCCTGGGGGCCGGCATTCTGGCCAGCGCCATGTTCCTGACCATCAGCCCCGCCGGGCCTCCGGGCGGCAATCCGGATATGCTGCTGATGCGGGCCGCCGAACATTCCTCGCTGAGCAGTCTGGCTCCGGTGCTGGGCGTCACACCCGAGCGGCTGATCATCCGCCTGGATGCCGAGGGAATCGAAGCCTCGCCCGAGCAGAGCGTCGAGGCCATCGCCCGCGGCTCGCATCTGAGCCCCCACGAGGTGATGACCCTGCTGACCGATGCCCAGATCGGCGCGGCGATCGCCCATCCCTTCCGGGAAGTCCGCTGACCGGCATAAATCTCGCGCAGCGCCCTGCTTACTGCTACAATTGTAAGAATTATAACCGGTGCCTTGAGGGGGGTGTCTTGGTGTTGTCTCGCGCTTTCCGGGGATCCTCCCGCCTGTTCCTGGGCTTTGTTTGCGTCGGCCTTGCCTATTTCGCCTTCGTAACGTTGCTGGTGCACGGCCTTCTGCCCGAAGGTCTGCCGGCGCTTGTCCTGGAATTGCTGCTGGAAGCCGGTTTCCTGGCCGGCACCGCCTTGTTGTTCGCCCGCCATATGGATCGGCAGGCCCGGCGCATGCGTCGGGTCAACGAGACTCTGGAGGCGCGTGTCTCGGGCCGCACCGAAGAGCTGCGCCGCGAAGTCGCCGAACGCGCCCGCGCCGAGGAAACCCTGCGCCTGTCCGAGCAGCGGCTGCGCGATATTGCCGAGGCGGCGTCCGACTGGCTGTGGGAAATCGGCGCCGATCTGCGCTTTAAATCGGTATCGAAACGATTTCTCGACACCACCGGCCTGCCTCTGGACAATATTCTGGACCGCAGCCCCGATCAGGTTTTCCTGCCCGCCGAAGCGGGGGACGAGCCCCTGACCGAAGGCTGGCTGCGCAAGCATCGCCCCTTCCGCGATGTCGCCTTGGTGATGCAGACCGACCTTGGCCCCCGCATCATGACCTTGTCGGGACGTCCGGTCTTCGAGGCCAACGGCGTCTTTGCCGGCTATCGCGGCACCGGCTCGGACATCACCGAGCGCCGCCAGATGGAACAAGAGGTGGAGCGCATGCTCCGCCGCCATGAACAGATCCTGACCAGCCTGGGCGAAGGCGTTTTCGGCCTGGACCAGGACGGCGCCTTCACCTTCGTCAATCCCGCCGCTCAGGAAGCCCTGGGCTGGACCGGCCCCGAGCTGGCCGGCAAGGTGGCCGAGCGGATTCTGACTCCCGAACCCGGCAATGGCTTGGCCATCCTGCCGGGGCCGCGCCTGCGGCTGAACAACAACGCCACCTTCCGCTGTCGCGACGGCCGCATTCTGCCGGTGGCCTTCGTCTGGACCGCCATCGTCGAGGATGGCGAACTGACCGGCGCCGTGGTGGCCTTCCGCGACATCACCGAACAGAAACGCGCCGCCGCCGAACTGGTGGCCGCCAAGGAACGGGCCGAGGCCTCGACCCGCGCCAAGTCCGACTTCCTGGCCCATATCAGCCACGAGCTGCGCACGCCGCTGAACAGCATCGTCGGCTTCGCCGATGTCATGCGGGCCGAGATGTTCGGCCCCGTCGGCAATGATCGCTATAAGGATTATCTGGCCGATATCGGCCATTCCGCCGGCCATCTGACCGAGATCATTGATGATCTGGTGGATCTGGCCCGCATCGAGGCCGGCAAGCTGGAGCTGGACCCCGCCCCCACCGATGTCGCGGTGGTGGTCGAGGAAGCCCTGGCCATCATCCGGCCTCAGGCGATTTCCGCCAATGTCAGCCTCTTGAACAATGTACTGGGCAATCTGCCGCTGGTGTCGCTGGACGCCAAGCGCCTGAAGCAGGTGCTGCTGAACTTGCTGTCCAATGCCGTGAAATTCTCGCCCGCCGGCGGACGCGTCGCGATTTCCACCGAGGTCGAGCCCGATGGCAGCCTGCTGGTGCGGGTGGCCGATACCGGCATGGGCATTCCCGAGGAAGACCTGGACAAGGTGATCCGCACCTTTGCGCCGGGCGTGCGCGAGACCACCCGCGACAAGGGCGGCGTCGGCCTCGGCCTGCCTTTGGCCAAGCAGCTGATGGAGCTGCAAGGCGGCGGGCTGTCGCTGGCCAGCAAGCTGAACGAGGGCACCGTGGTGACCCTGCGCCTGCCGCGCGGCCAGCTGGTTCAGCCGGACCTAGAGCACGGTTCGATCTGACGGAATCAGAGCGAAGTGCGATAAGCCCGCGCGGCCAGCTGGTTCAGCCCACCGACGTGGCTTAGACCAGTAGCTCTCCGGTATCGAGAATAGAAGCGATGGAGTCCAGCACCCGCTCGGGTGGGATCGCCTGCATGCAGAGCGGCTCGTGGCAGGCCGTCTTGCGGTGGTTGGCCGCCGAGACGCAGGGGCTGCAAGCCAGCTGGGCGGTGATGCATTCCGTATTGCCCAAGGGGCCATAGAGCGCCGGGGTCTCCGGGCCGAACAGCACAATGGTCGGCATGCCGGTGACCGAAGCGAAATGGCCGGGGCCGGAATCGTTGGTCAGCATCAGCTCGGCGATGCCATAGAGCAGCGGCAGCTCGGTCAGCTTCTGCTTGCCGGCGAAATTGACCATGCGGGGATGGTCGGTGCGGCCCTTCAGCTTTTCGGCCTGGAAATCTTCATCGGGCGAGCCGGTGATCAGGATGATCACATCCTGCCAACGCTCCAGCACCATATTGGCCAGGGCGGAGAAATGCCCCTGGGGCCAGCGGCGCTGCGGCAGCAGTTCCGAGGCATTGGGATTGAACAGCACGATGCGATGGCGCGAGGAGTCATAGTCGGGATAAGCCGCCTTGACCCGCAGGCGCATCTGCTCGGTCTCGCGCTCACCGGGGATGATGCGCGGCACCGTGACCTCGGCATCCTCGATCACCGTCTTGGAATAGGGCGTCTCGATCACCGGGCAGGCCAGGGCATTGATCAGCGCCACAAAATTCTTGGCGATATGGATATGCGGGTTATAGGCGACCCGATGGGTCAGCAGCTCGCCGCGATACAGCCCCTCGTTATGGAAACGATAGAAGCCGACCCGGCGCTTGGCTCCCGACAGGCCGTTCAGCAGGCAGGTGAAGCGCGAGAACAGCTCCAGGTCCACCACCGTGTCGATGCCGCGCTGACGGGTCCAGAGCAGGAACTTGAAGGTGTCCACCGCCAGGGTGATCAGGCTGTCTTCGCGAATGCGGAAGATGTTCTCGTCCGGCACCGTCTGCAAGAAGCCCAGGCTAGCGGCATTGCGGGCGAAGATCACGAAGAACAGCTCGGCCCCAAAGACCTGGCGGGCCTTGCGCATAGCCGGATCGGCCAGGATGGTGCTGCCCATTTCCGACAGCTCGATGAACAGCAGCCGACGCGGCTTGGCCGTATCCGGGCGCGCCATCAGGAAGGGGCGCAACAGCGTCAGAAGAAAGCACAGCGGAATACCGACCCAACGGTCGATCGCGCGCATCGTGTCCACTTTCATCGCGGCAATCCGTCTTGTCTAGAAACGGCGAAGGGGCCCAAGGCGGAAAACCAGGGCCCCGACGCGCAATTAAGGTTCGTCCCGGTTAGACCGGCACGCGGTGCACATAGGGATTCTTGAAGCGCGACAGATAGGTCGGCAGGATCAGCTCGGCCGCCGTCGGGGCGATGCCCAGCTCGGCCAGACCCGGCGCCCCTTCCGGAGCCACATTGTCCACTTCCATTAGCTTGACCTGATCGGGGGTCAGCAGCGGCTTGGGCAGGAACTGGGTGAAGAAGGCGACGATCTTGGCGGCGAAGAAGGGCTTCGGCACGATCAGGCGGCAGCGACCGGCAGCGGCCACCGACATTTCCAGGATCTGCTTGAAGCTATAGACCGCCGGACCCACCAGGGTGAAGGTCTTGCCGGCAGCGGCGTCGGAGCCAGCGGCATTGATCACCGCCTGGGCCACGTCACCGACATAGACCGGCTGGAACTTGGTGCCGCCCGAGCCATAGAGATCGATGCCGCAGGGAATCTTGCCGCAGAAGACCGGCTTGAAGCCATCCTTCACGAAGACCGGCAGCACCGGGGTATAGGTGCTCAGCTGGGCGAAGCCGTTGAAGAACTTGTCCTCGGGGCCGAACACCACGCTGGGGCGCAGGATGGTGGCGGTGGGGAAAGCAGCCAGCACGGCCTGTTCGCCGGCAGCCTTGGTCTGGGCATAAAGCGACGCCGAATTGGCGTCGGCGCCCAGGGCCGAGATATGCACCAGCTTGGAAGCGCCCACGGCCTTGGCGGCGGCGGCGATACGGCCGGCGGCCTCGACATGAATGGCCTGGAAGCTCTTCTTGCCGCGCTCATAGAGGATACCGACGCAGTTGACCACCAGCTCGGCGCCGGTCAGCACGTTGGCGACCGAGTCATCCTTGAGCACATTGGCGTAGAAAGGCACCACCTGGCCGACATCGCCCAAGGGCTTCAGGAAAGCGGCGGCTTCCGTATCCTGGCAGGCCACCCGCACGCGCCACCCCTGGGCGGCAAGGCGTTGAACCACATGACGCCCGATGAAACCCGAGCCTCCGAACACCACAGCCAGGCGATTCGCCATGTTCCTCTCCCCTGATGACAAGGTCTTTGGATAATTTAGCCGCAAGCTAAAGCACCTGGGAGCAGAAGGCAACCGTCAGTCCCGCGAAACCGCCGCCAAAAAGTCATCCAACGAGCGGCCCGGCTCGATTTCGAAACGCCGCCCCGGCAAGCTCAGGCGGGTGATGCGGTCCAGACGGAAATTGCGGAACCCCGCGCGCAGTTCGCACCAGGCCGCCAGGGTCCAGGCACCGCCCCAGAAATGCAGGCCCAAAGGCCGCAAGAGACGTTGGCTATCCTGCCCCTCGGCATCGCGATAGAGGATCTCCACCAGCTGCTGCTCCCGGATCGCCTCGGCCAAGGCGTCCAGATGCCGATGCATGGCCTCGGGCACCATGAAATCGGGGGCATGGATGGGGGTTTGCTCCATCCGCCCGGCCAAATCCTCGGGCAGCACGGCGGCGATTTTCTCCAAGGCCGAGGCGGCGCCCTGGGCCAGCGCCTTGCCGCCCCAGCTGCGCATGATCCGCGCCCCCGCCGCCAGGGCCTCGACCTCGGGCAGCGAGAACATCAGCGGCGGCAGCTCGTATCCCGACAGCTGATAGCCCACCCCGGCCTCGCCCTCGACCGGCAGGCCCGAGGCCTGAAGATCGGCGATGTCGCGATAGACCGTGCGCTCGGAAACCTCCAGAGCCTCGGCCAGTTTCCGCGCCGTGGTCAGCCGACCGCCTCGCAGCAGCTCGATCAAGCGATAGAGACGGTCGGCACGACGCATGGATCAGCCCTTGTCCGCCAGACCGACGCGATTGCCCTCGCTATCTCGGAAATGGGCATAGCGGCCCATGCCGCCCGGCAGCACCACCGGCGGACAAAGGATCTCGCCGCCCGCCGCCTCGATCCGGGCCAGCACCGCTTCCAGGCCGTCAGGAGCCGCCAGATAGATCACCGCGCCGTCGCGGTTGGGGCGATAGGCCGGGCCGAACACCACGCAGCCGCCGATGGCCGGCTTCTCGTGGGGGAAGATCGCCAGCTGGGTGCCGTCGATCTCTTCCCGCCGCAAGCTGACCTTCAGCACGGCTTCATAGAAGGCGACAGCCCGCTCGAAATCGGTGGCGGGCAGTTCGAACCAAACGGCTAAGGGGGGACGCTGTGACATCACGCTCTCCTGTTGGGGAAGGTTTACCATGGCCCAGCCTAACCGCCCCCTGCTGACAACAGCCTGTCAGGAGGTTTTTTCACCTTTGACAAAAAAACTTCAGAAAAGTGTTTGACAGACCCGTCCGAGACCAGTAGATATCCGGGCCTCGGCTCGACCGACCCGGAAACGGGACGGTGGATCCGCTGCCCAGGTGGCGGAATTGGTAGACGCGCACGGTTCAGGTCCGTGTGGCAGTGATGTCGTGGAAGTTCGAGTCTTCTCCTGGGCACCAATCTTTCCTCCGGTGGATTGAGACTGTATAGTCTCGGTCCACCGGACGAAAAGACCCCGGCAAGATCGACTGACCGGCGCGAGCGAGAAAATCCCATGAGCATTACGTATCACCGCGGCGATTTGCCGGCGGGACTCGATTTTGGCAACGTTGTCGCCATCGACTCCGAGACCATGGGTCTGGATCTGCATCGCGACCGCCTGTGCGTCATTCAATTGTCCGCAGGCGACGGCACGGCTCATGTGGTGCATTTCCCCGACCGCGACTACAGCGCCCCCAATCTGAAGGCGCTGCTGTCGAATCCCCGGATCACCAAGCTGTTCCATTACGCCCGTTTCGATCTAGCAATGATCCAGAGCTATCTGGGCGTCATCTGCGCTCCGGTCTATTGCACCAAGGTCGCCAGCAAGCTCTGCCGCACCAACACCGACCGCCACGGCTTAAAGGATCTTTGCCGCGAGCTGCTGGGCGTCGATCTGTCGAAGCAGCAGCAGACCTCGGACTGGGGGGCTCCGACCCTGACCCAGGAACAGGTGGCCTATGCCGCCTCGGACGTTCTCTATCTGCATGCCCTGATGGCCAAGATGGACGAGCTGTTGGTCCGCGAGGGCCGCCGTCATCTGGCCGAGGCCTGCTTCTCGTTCCTGCCGGTGCGGGCCGCCCTCGACCTGGCGGGCTGGGACGACGAGGATGTCTTCGCCCATTAAGGGCGGTAGGCAAGGCTCTCCCCAAAAGTGCAAGACAAAAATTTCCGCTCTGGCCCGCTGTTGGACCGGAACTTGCATTGATTCCCGCCGCATGGGCCATCATACTCCCGGAGCTTACTGCCAAGGGCAGATTTTCCGGGAACGCGTCATCGCATCATGGCCACCGACATCACCTCTTCTTCCGATCAAATCAGCGCTGACCTGGCTTCGGCCCGCCAAGTGCTGTCCGCCGAATCCGTCGCTTTGCAGTCGCTGGCCGACGGACTGGACCAGGGCTTCGCCAAGGCGCTCGACCTTTTGACCATCGATGGCGGCGGCCGGGTGATCATTACCGGCATGGGCAAGAGCGGCCATGTCGCCTGCAAGATCGCCGCGACCATGGCCTCGACCGGCACCCCGGCCTCTTATGTTCATCCCGGCGAAGCCAGCCATGGCGATCTGGGCATGATCACCCAGCATGACGCCGTGCTGGCCCTGTCCAATTCCGGCGAGACCGCCGAGCTGAGCGATGTGGTCGCCCATACCCGCCGTCACGGCATTCCGCTGGTGGCCATCACCAGCCGTCCTGGCAGCACCCTGGCCCAGGCCGCCGATCAGGCACTGATCCTGCCCGATCTGGGCGAGGCCTGTCCCATGGGGCTGGCCCCCACCACCTCGACCACCATGATGCTGGCTTTGGGCGATGCCTTGGCGGTGGCGCTGCTGGAGCGCAAGGGCTTTTCCCCCGCCGATTTTCGCATGTTCCATCCCGGCGGCAAGCTGGGTCAGCGGCTGTTGAAGGTCGCCGACCTGATGCATGGCCATGACCAATTGCCGCTGGTCTGCGCCGACCAGCTGATGAGCGAGACTCTGATCGTCATGACCGGCAAGGCCTTTGGCTGCGTCGGCATCATCGACGCGGACGGCAAGCTGGCGGGCATCTTCACCGACGGCGATCTGCGCCGCCATCTCGAACCCGGCCTGCTGGAACGCCGCGCCGCTGACGTGATGACCGCCAATCCCAAGACCACCCGCCCGAACGCCCTGGCCGCCGAGGCGCTGCATGTGATGAACAGCCGTTCCATCACCAGCCTGTTCGTGGTGGATGAAGGCAACAAGCCTGTCGGCATCCTGCATGTGCATGACTGCCTGCGGGCTGGCATAGCCTGACGAGCGCCCGATGGACCTGCACCTCGATGCCGACGACCTGAATGCCCACCGGCCTCCGCCGGGCCGGGGCCGTTCGGGCGCGGGCATCAAGGGCTGGCTGCGCAAACTGCATTATTCCCGCTTCGTCGGGCTGATGAAGATCAGCCTGTCGGCCATCGCCGCCGCCCTTTTGGGGCTGATGGTGGTCTGGCCCAAGCTGGCGCCGCGCGACAATGCCTTCAAGCTGGCCTTCGCCGACTTCAATATGAAGACCGTGGACACCCTGTCCATGCAGAAGCCCCGCTATTTCGGCACCGACAATAACAATCTGCCTTTTTCCATCACCGCCCAGGTGGCCACCCAGACCGACCCTAAGGATCTGACGGTGTCGCTGGAAAATCCGGTGGCCGACTTTCAGCAGAAAAGCGGCAGCACGGTGCTGGTCAGCGCCGATGTCGGTTATTTCCGGCAAAAGGACAACACCCTCGACCTGCTGGGGCATGTGGATCTGTACCAGGATACCGGCTACGAGATGCACACCAACAGCGCCCGGCTGGACGTCAAGCGCGGCGATGCCAGCGGTGACGAAGCGGCCAGGGTACAGGGCCCCGCCGGCACCATCGAGGGCGAGGGCTTCCGTCTGCGCGAACGCGGACGCGACATCATCTTCACCGGCAAGGCCAAGGCCTTGCTGATCTCGGCCGCCGACAAAAAGAAGCCGGCCCATAAAAAGCAGACTCAGAAAAAGGCCAAGCCATGAACCGCCGGATCGTGACTCTCGCTCTTTGCCTGACGGCGGCCCTGGCGGCTCCGGCCCAGGCGCCCCTCTGGGCCAAGGACGCCAAGCCCGCCAAGCAAGGCGGCGGCGTCGATTTGAATTCCGGGAATGCCGGCCGCCCGCTGGAGGTCTATGCCGATCAGGGGCTGGAACTCAGCCAGGACAGCAAGGCCATTATCGCCCGTGGCAATGCCAAGGCCATTCGCGGCAATGTCACCGTCACCGCCGATACCCTGACCGCCCGCTATCGCGACAAGGCCAAGGACGCCTCGGCCCCGGCCAAGAAGGCCGATAAGACCGCCGACAAAACTGCCCAGGGTGGCGCCCAAGGTGGAACGGGCAGCAGCGAGATTTATCAGGTGGATGCCGACGGCCATGCCACCATCGCCTCGCCGACCCAGACGGTCTACGGCGATCACGCCGTTTATAATATCGACACCGCCAATGTGCTGGTGACCGGCCACGACCTGCGGCTCGTCACCCCCACCGATCTGGTGACGGCGCGGGACAGCCTGGAATATTGGGAAGAGAAGCAGCAGGCGGTGGCCCGGGGCAACGCCCTGGCCAAGCGCGGTGAAAAGACCATCCAGGCCGATCTCCTGACCGCCGACTTCGCCAAGAACGACCAGGGTCAGCTGGCCATCACCAAGGCCCACGGCATCGATCATGTGAAGCTGGTCACCGCCAAGGAAACCGTCACCGGCGACAAGGGCGATTATGACGTCGAAAGCGGCATCGTCATCGTCACCGGCTCGGTGCATATCACCCGCGATGAAAGCCAGCTGGACGGCCAATATGCTGTGGTCAATCTGAACACCGGCATCAGCCGGCTTTATCCCACCATCCCCGGCGCGGCCGGAGGCGGCAGTCAGCGGGTCAAGGGCGTCTTCGTGCCCAAGAGCAAGGATGACGAGACCGAGACCGCTCCCGGAAAGGCTCTGCGATGACTCAGACAGACACCCAGGGCCAGGGCCTGGTGGCCCGCAATATCGGCAAGCAGTTCAAGAAGCGCCCGGTGCTGCGCGATGTCTCCATGAGCGTCAAGCGCGGCGAGGCGGTGGGATTACTGGGCCCCAACGGCGCCGGCAAGACCACCAGTTTTTATTGCATTACCGGATTGATTGCCCCGGACTCGGGCAGCATCGAGCTGGACGGCCAGGATATCACCGGCCTGCCCATGTATCGCCGCGCCCGCCTTGGCATCGGCTATCTGCCGCAGGAAGCCTCGATCTTCCGAGGCCTGACGGTCGAGAACAATATCCGCGCCGTGCTGGAGGTCAGCGAACCCGACCGCGATGCCCGCGAGGCTCAGTTGGAAGAGCTGCTGAACGAGTTTTCCGTCACCCATCTGCGCAAGGCTCCGGCTCTGGCTCTGTCGGGTGGTGAACGCCGCCGCGTCGAAATCGCCCGCGCCCTGGCCTCGCGCCCTAATTTCATCTTGCTGGACGAACCGCTGGCCGGTATCGACCCCATCGCCGTCTCGGACATCCGCGATTTGGTGTCGCATCTGAAGCATCGCGGCCTGGGCGTCTTGATCACCGATCATAATGTCCGCGAGACCCTGGACATCATCGACCGCGCCTACATCCTGCATGACGGCATGGTGCTGATGGAAGGCGCCCCCTCCGAGATCGTCGCCCATGAAGGTGTCAGACGCGTCTATCTCGGCGAACATTTCAGCCTATAGACGGGGATTCGCGCCATGGCCATCACCCCCCGCCTCGAACTCCGCCAGTCGCAATCCCTGGTGATGACGCCGCAGCTGCAGCAGGCGATCAAGCTGCTGCAGTTGAACAATATCGAACTGTCGGTCTTCGTCGAGCAGGAGCTGGAGCGCAATCCGCTGCTGGAGCGGGACGATGGCACTGACCGCGCCGAGACCCCCGCCGCCGTCGAGGCGACGGTGATGGATGCCGGGCCCGAGCAAAATGTCAGTCTGGTGGATTCCCTGCCCGGTCAGGCCGAGGAAGCGCCGCTGGATGTGGATTACGACAACACCTTCACCAACAACGGCACCATGGACGATGGCGACGGCTTCGCCACCGACTGGAGCTCCAGCCGGGGTGGCCGCCTGGATTTCGATGACGGCGAACACGGCCTGGAACAGACCCTGACGCGGGATGTTTCGCTTCGGGAACATTTAACCGAGCAGCTGAATATCGACCTGACCAAGCCCGCTGACCGCATCATCGGCCGGGCCTTGATCGATATGCTGGATGACAGCGGCTATCTGCGCGGCGATCTGATGGAAGTCGCCGATGGGCTGGGCAGTTCCTTGTCCCAGGTGGAATCGGTGCTGGAGCGGCTGCAACGCTTCGACCCGCCGGGCATCTTCGCCCGCAGCCTGTCCGAATGTCTGGCCCTGCAGCTGCGCGAGAAGAACCGCCTCGACCCGGCCATGCAGGCGCTGCTGGAGCATCTGGAGTTGCTGGCCCGGCGCGATCTTCAGGGCCTGATGAAGATTTGCGGCGTCGATGCCGAGGATCTGGCCGAGATGATCGGCGAGATCCGCGCCCTCGACCCCAAACCGGCCCTGGCCTTCGACGATGCGGTGGCTCAGCCGGTGGTGCCCGACGTGCTGATGCGCCCCGCCGCCGGCGGCGGCTGGATCGTCGAGCTGAACAGCGACACCCTGCCCCGCGTGCTGGTCAACACCCGCTATTACAGCAAGGTCAGCGCCGGAGCCCGCGGCAAGGACGACAAAAGCTATCTTTCCGAGCAGTTCCAGTCGGCCAACTGGCTGGTGAAATCCCTGCATCAGCGGGCCACCACCATCCTGAAAGTCGCCACCGAACTGGTGCGCCAGCAGGAACTGTTCTTCCAAAAGGGCATCCAATATCTGCGTCCGCTGGTGCTGCGCGACATTGCCGAAGTGGTCGGCATGCATGAAAGCACCGTCAGCCGCGTCACCTCGAACAAATATATCGCCACCCCGCGCGGCATCTTCGAGCTGAAATATTTCTTCACCCAGGCCATCGCCAGCGCCGACGGCTCCGAGGCCCATTCCGCCGAATCCGTGCGTCACCGCATCAAGACCCTGATCGATGCCGAACCCGCCAACGATGTGCTGTCCGACGATAAGATCGTCGATATCTTGAAAGCCGACGGCATCGACATCGCCCGGCGCACCGTCGCCAAATATCGCGAGGCCATGCGGATTCCCTCGTCGGTGCAGCGCCGGCGCGAAAAGATGATGGGTGCTTAAGTTTATGGCATTCCGCTGATCTTCCAGCTATCTTGACTTGAAATCGTCACCGGCCTATTGTCCGGCGCCTTGGTTATGGGCCCGCCTTTTTCGGGAGTAACCGGATGATGATCCACCGCCACAAGGTGGACATCCCCCTGTCCAACCGGGGTGTTGGACCATGAGGACCACCATGGAAATTACCGATCTGATCAGCCCGCAAAGTGTCGTTCCCAATCTGCGCGCCACCAGCAAGAAGCAGGCGCTGCAGGAACTGGCACGCCGCGCCGCCGAAATCCACGGCCTGCAGGAACGCGCCGTCTTCGACGTGCTGCTGGAACGCGAACGGCTGGGCACCACCGGCGTCGGCAACGGCATCGCCATTCCCCATGGCAAGCTGTCCAGCCTGACCGGGCTGCATGGCCTGTTCGCCCGGCTGGAAAAGCCCATCGACTTCGACAGCATCGACGAGCATCCCGTCGACCTGATCTTCCTGCTGCTGGCCCCGGAATCCGCAGGGGCCGAGCATCTGAAGGCTCTGGCCCGGGTTTCCCGCCTGCTGCGCGACAAGGCCGTCTGCGAAAAGCTGCGCGGCACCGACAGCGCCGAGGGTCTTTACGCTCTGCTGACCGACAACCCGGCCAGCCGCGCCGCCTGATCGGGCTTTGCTCAGACTCTTCGTCGCCCTGCCGCTGCCCGAGGCGCTGAGAACGCGCCTTGGCGGCATGGCGTCGGGTCTGCCCGGAGCCCGCTGGTCGCCCCCGGACAATCTGCATATCACCCTGGTTTTCGCCGGCGAGATGGACGAAGACCAGGCCGATCTTCTGCATGATCAGCTGTCACAGCTGCGGCTGCCGCCCCTGACGGTGACGGTGCGGGGCTGCGGCGCCTTCGACAGCGGCCATCGCAGCCATACCCTGTGGGCCGGCGTCGCGCTGACCCCTGAGCTGGCGCATCTGCAAGCCAAGGTCGAGACCGCCGCCCTGAAGGCCGGACTGAGCCCCGAGAAGCGCAAATACAGCCCCCATGTCACCCTGGCCCGGCTGGATCGCAGCACCGCGCCCGAGCGGCTGCAAAACTTCATCGCCGGCAACAATCTGCTGAAGGACAGCTTCCTGGCCGACAGTTTCACCCTATATTCCAGCAATCTCAGCCGCCATGGCGCCGTCTACACCCCCGAGGTGATATATCCCTTGGACGTCTGATGGGCTATGCTCCGCCAATCGACCGATCGCAAGGAACCGCCATGAGCCTGTCCGTCGCCATTCAGATGGATCCCATCGAGACCATCAATATCGAAGCCGACAGCACCTTCATGCTGGGCATGGAGGCTCAGGCGCGGGGCCATAGCCTGTATCATTACCTGCCGCAGCATTTAAGCTTCCGCCAGGGGGTGGTTTCGGCTTGGGCGCATCCGGTCACCCTGCGCCGCCAGCGCGGCAACCATTTCACCTTCGGCGAGGCCCGGCAGATCGATCTGACCGAGATGAATGTGGTGCTGATGCGCCAAGACCCGCCCTTCGACATGGCCTATATCACCGCCACCCACATCCTGGAGCATGTGCATCCCAAGACCCTGGTGGTGAATGATCCCGCCCAGGTGCGCAATGCCCCGGAAAAGCTGCTGGTCACCCATTTCCCCGAGCTGATGCCGCCGACCCTGATCTCGGCCGACCGCCGTCAGATCGCCGAATTCCGCGCCGAGCACAGTGACATCATCGTGAAGCCGCTGTTCGGCAATGGCGGCGCCGGGGTGTTCCATATCAAGCCCGACGACGAGAACCTGAATGCGCTGCTGGAGCTGTTCTCGGCCCAGTTCCGCGAACCGGTAATCGTCCAGCGCTATCTGCCAGCGGTGCGAGCGGGCGACAAGCGCATCATTCTGGTGGACGGCAAGCCCGCCGGCGCGGTCAACCGGGTTCCGGCCCTGGGCGAGGCCCGCTCGAACATGCATGTGGGCGGCCGCCCGGAAAAGACGGCGCTGACCAAGCGGGAGCAGGAAATCTGCGAAGCCATCGGCCCGACCCTGAAGGAGCGCGGCCTGATCTTCGTCGGCATCGATGTCATCGGCGATTATCTGACCGAGATCAACGTCACCTCGCCCACCGGCATTCAGGAAATCAACCGCTTCGACGGCAGCCGCGTCGAGGCTGCGGTCTGGGACGCCATCGAGGCGCGGCTATAGGCTCAGCCAGATCAGCAGCCCGCCCAGCCCGAGGCGATAGAGGGCGAAGGGCATCAAACTGCCGCGCTGCAGCCAGGAATGGGCCAGCAGGATACCGCCCAGCGTCAGCACCAAGCTGAGACTAAAGGCCAGCAGATCGACGCTGGCCGGGCCGATTCCTTGCAGGGCATAGCCCAGCCACAGCCGCACCAGACTGACCAGCAGCGGCGGCACTGTCGCCAGCAGGATGAAGCGATAGGCCGCGGGCCGCTCCATCCCTGTGCTGCGGGCCACCGTCAAGGCCGCCGCCAAGCGCCCGACGCCGGGCAGGATGGCGGTCAGCTGGATCACGCCCACCGCCAAGGAGGTCAGGGCGGTCAGATGTTCGATGCGCTTGACGGTCATGCTCAGGCGGTCCACCACCCCCATGACCAGGGCGCCCAGGATGGTCAGCAGCCCGACCACCGCCAGCCCCAGCGGCACTTGCCCGAGGAATCCATCGGCCAGCATCCAGGGCAGCGAGGCGATCAGCGCCTTGCCCAGCAGCACGGTGCCGGGTTCGATGCGGCGCTTGGAAAATAGCTTCCACAGCCCCTGGCCAATCAGCTTGATATCGCGCCACAGCCACGCCAACAGCGCCAGCAAGGCGCCGGCCTGGATGGAAACGATGATGCTGGCGGCTTTCCAGCCGGTGAGATGCGCCATCAGGGCGGCATGACCGGAAGCGTCGAGAGGCAGCACCTCAGCGACACCATGAATCAAAGCCAGACAGACGACATCTACAATATCTAGTGGATGCAATGTGACCTTCCCCCGAGGGGTCGCTTATAGCATGGCCAAAGGAATTTGTCCAAAGCCCGCTATTAGGTCCGATTTGAGACTATTGTGACGATTTTTCGACAGGCATTCTGCATATCGCTCTAAAGACAGGAATTTCCCCCCGGATTATAGGTCAGCTTTTTTGACCTATAATCCCTATTTCTCTGGAAATCCTCCAAAGAGGGGCGTATCAAAGAGCCTCCGCCCGACCCGCATGCCGGTCCGGGCGCCGTCCTTTGGCAGAATGGGAACTTGGTCATGGCGTCGAAGATGCTGCAGTTCACCCGCCTTGCGCAGTCCATGCCTGGCAAGCGCAAGCCTGACGACCGCAAGGCCGACTTCAACGAGATCTATCTGGGCTTCGAGCCCGAGAAAGCCGGAGCCCAGGCCTCGCGCTGCGAGCAATGCGGCATCCCCTTCTGCCAGATCGCCTGTCCGGTGGGGAACAATATCCCCGACTGGCTGATGCTGACCGCCAGCGGACGGCTGGACGAGGCCTATGCCATTTCCTCGGCCACCAACAATTTCCCCGAAATCTGCGGCCGCATCTGCCCCCAGGATCGCCTGTGCGAAGGCAATTGCGTGCTGGAGCAGAGCAAGCACGGCAATGTCACCATCGGCTCGGTGGAAAAATACATCACCGACACCGCTTTTGCCGAAGGCTGGGTCAAACCGGTCAAGCCGTTACGGGAGCGTTCTGAGTCCGTCGCCATCATCGGCTCGGGCCCGGCCGGCCTTGCCGCCGCCGATCAGCTGCGCCAGCAGGGCTATCAGGTGCATGTCTATGACCGCCATGACCGCGCCGGCGGCCTGATGATCTATGGCATCCCCGGCTTCAAGCTGGAAAAAGAGGTGGTCGAGCGCCGCACCAAGCTGCTGGCCGAAGGCGGCGTGCATTTCCATCTGGGCTTCGAGGTCGGTCGCGACGCCAGCCTGGAAGAACTGCGCCACAAGCATGCCGCTGTCTTGATCGCCACCGGCGTCTACAAGGCCCGCGGCCTGGGCGTTCCCGGCCAGGAGCTGCCGGGCGTGCATGCGGCATTGGATTATCTGATCACCAGCAACAAGGTCAGCCTTGGCGACAGCCCGGCCGCCTATGCCGATGGCTCGTTGAACGCCGCCGGCAAGGATGTGGTGGTGATCGGCGGCGGCGACACCGCCATGGACTGCGTGCGCACCGCCATCCGCCAGGGCGCCAAGTCGGTCAAGTGCCTCTATCGCCGCGACCGCGCCAACATGCCCGGCTCGCAGCGGGAAGTCGCCCATGCCGAGGAAGAAGGCGTCGAGTTCGTCTGGCAGACCGCCCCCGAGGCGGTGCTGGGCGAGAGCAAGGCCAAGGCCGTGCGCTGCGTGAAGATGCATCTCGGCACCGCCGATGCCTCGGGCCGTCAGACCCCGACGGTGGTCGAGGGCTCGCAGTTCGAGATTCCCGCCGATATGGTCATCAAGGCCCTGGGCTTCGACCCCGAGGATATCCCCCATCTGTTCGGCAGCCGCGAGCTGGGCGTCACCCGCTGGGGCACCCTGGCCATCGACCCCAAGACCCAGATGACCACCGTGGACGGCGTCTTCGCCGCCGGCGACATCGTGCGTGGCGCCTCGCTGGTGGTCTGGGCCATCCGCGACGGCCGCGACGCCGCCGCCGCCATCCACGATTACATCCAGTCCTTCGACAAGGTGCCCGCCATCGGCGAGCGCGCCGCCCACGCCTCTTGAGCAGGGAAGACGTCATGACCGAGATCATCCGCAACGAAGGCGAACGCTTCGTCGCCGAATATCAGCAGAACCAGGCGATCCTGGAAGCCGCCGGCATCGACACCCGCCCGCTGGACGCCTGCGGCGTCGGCCTGGTGGCGGCCCTGGACGGCAAGCCCCGCCGCTCGGTGGTGGTGGCCGGCATCGAGGCCCTGAAGGTGCTGTTCCATCGCGGCGCGGTGGATGCCGACGGCAAGACCGGCGACGGCGCCGGCATCCATGTGGAAATTCCCCAGGACTTCTTTAAGGATCACATCCGCCACCAGGGCCACGAGCCGGTTCCCGGCCGTCTGGCGGTGGGCATGTGCTTCCTGCCCAAGACCGATCTTGGCGCCCAGGAACGGTGTCGTTCCATTGTCGAAACGGAAATTCTGAAGTTCGGCTACACCATCTATGGCTGGCGTCAGGTGCCGGTGAATGTCTCGGTGATCGGCGAGAAGGCCAACGCCACCCGCCCCGAGATCGAGCAGATCATGATCGCCAACTCCCGTGGGGTCAGCGAGCAGGCCTTCGAGACCGATCTCTACATCATCCGCCGCCGCATCGAAAAGGCGGTGCTGGCCGAGCATATCGCCGATTTCTACATCTGCTCCTTGTCCTGCCGTTCGGTGATCTATAAGGGCATGTTCCTGGCCGAACAGCTGTCGGTCTTCTATCCCGATCTGCTGGACGAGCGCTTCGTCTCCAGCTTCGCCATCTATCACCAGCGCTATTCCACCAACACCTTCCCCACCTGGCGTTTGGCCCAGCCCTTCCGCATGCTTGCCCATAACGGCGAGATCAACACGCTGAACGGCAATCTGAACTGGATGAAAAGCCACGAGACCCGCCTCGCCCACGAGCTGCTGGGCGACCATGTCGGCGACATCAAGCCGGTGGTGCAGGCCGGCGGCTCCGACTCGGCCGCGCTGGACAATGTCTTCGAGCTGCTGGTCCGCGCCGGGCGCGACGCGCCGCTGGTCAAGTCGATGCTGGTGCCGGAATCCCTGGGCAGCAACGCCACCATGCCCCAGGCGCACCGCGACTTCTTCGCCTTCTGCAACTGCGTCATGGAACCCTGGGACGGCCCCGCCGCCCTTTGCGCCACCGATGGCCGCTGGGTGGTGGCCGGGGTCGACCGTAATGGTCTGCGCCCGACCCGCTATACCATCACCAAGGACGGCCTGCTGATCGTCGGCTCGGAAACCGGCATGGTCCGCGTCGCCGAAGATCAGGTCTTGGAAAAGGGCCGCGTCGGCCCCGGTCAGATGATCGCCATCGACCTGAAGTCGGGCAAGTTCTACAAGGACGGCCCGCTGAAGGACCTGCTGGCCGCCCGCAAGCCCTATGGCCAGTGGATCAAGAAGTCCACCCAGCTGGACAGCCTGATCCGCGAACATGCGCCCGAGCCTTCGCTGCTGGCCGGAGAGGAGCTGCGCCGCCGCCAGTTCGCCTATGGCATCACCATGGAAGACCTGGAGCTGATCCTGCAGCCCATGGCCGAGGACGCCAAGGAAGCCATCGGCTCGATGGGCGACGACGCGCCGCTGGCGGTGCTGTCCAGCCAGTATCGCGGCCTGCATCACTATTTCCGCCAGACCTTCAGCCAAGTCACCAATCCGCCGATCGACAGCCTTCGTGAAAGCCGGGTGATGAGCCTGAAGACCCGTCTGGGCAATCTGGGCAATATCCTCGACGAGGATGAATCCCAGTGCGAACTGCTGCAATTGGAAAGCCCGGTGCTGTCCAATGCCGAGTTCAACGCCCTGCGCGCCTATGTCGGCAGCACCGCCGCCGAGATCGACTGCACCTTCGACCCCGAAGGCGGCGATCATGCCCTGGCCGACGCCCTGGCCCGCATCCGCCGCGAGGCCGAGGACGCCGTGCGCGGCGGCTGCATGCATGTGATCCTGTCGGACGAGAAGAGCGGCCCCGCCCGCGCCCCCATCCCCATGATCCTGGCCGCCGCCGGTGTGCATACCCATCTGGTCCGCCAGCAGCTGCGCACCTTCACCTCGCTGAACATCCGCTCGGGCGAGTGCCTGGATACCCAATATTTCGCCGTGCTGATCGGCGTCGGCGCCACCACCGTCAACGCCTATATGGCGCAGGAAAGCATCGCCGAGCGTCATCGTCGCGGCCTGTTCCCGGGTCTGACCCTGGAAGACTGCATGAGCCGCTATCAATATGCCGTCGATCAGGGTCTGCTGAAGATCATGTCCAAGATGGGCATTTCGGTGATCAGCAGCTATCGCGGCGGCTATTGCTTCGAAGCGGTGGGTCTGTCCCGCGCTTTGGTGGCCGAATTCTTCCCGGGCATGAGCTCGCGCATTTCCGGCCTGGGCCTGTCGGGCATCCAGCTGAAGGTGCTCGAACTGCATAACAAGGCCTGGGGCGAAGGCGCGGTGGTGCTGCCCATCGGCAGCTTCTATCGCTCGCGCCGGGGCGGCGAAGCCCATAGCTTCGACGGCACCTTGATCCATACCCTGCAATCCGCCGTCTCGGTGGACAGCTACACCATGTACAAGCGCTATTCCGACGGCCTGCGCAAGCTGCCGCCGATCTCGCTGCGCGATCTCTTGGAATATCGCCCGGCTGGCGCCGCCGTCTCGGCCGACGAGGTGGAAAGCGTCACTGAACTGCGCAAGCGCTTCATCACTCCGGGCATGAGCCTGGGCGCCTTGTCGGCGGAAGCCCACGGCACCTTGAACATCGCCATGAACCGCATCGGCTCGAAGTCGGTGTCGGGCGAAGGCGGCGAGGATCCGGCCCGCTATAAGCCGGCAGCCAATGGCGACAACGCCAATTCCGCCATCAAGCAGGTGGCTTCGGGCCGCTTCGGCGTCACCGCCGAATATCTGAAGAACTGCCGCGAGATCGAGATCAAGGTGGCCCAGGGCGCCAAGCCCGGCGAAGGCGGCCAGCTGCCCGGCTTCAAGGTGACGGTGGAAATCGCCAAGCTGCGCCACGCCACCCCCGGCGTGACCCTGATCAGCCCGCCGCCGCATCACGATATCTATTCCATCGAAGACTTGGCCCAGCTGATCTATGACCTGAAGCAGATCAACCCGGAAGCCAAGGTTTGCGTCAAACTGGTCAGCCGTTCCGGTATCGGTACGATTGCTGCCGGCGTCGCCAAAGCCAAGGCCGATATCATCTTGGTGTCGGGCAATGTCGGCGGCACCGGCGCTTCGCCCCAGACCTCGATCAAGTTCGCCGGCCTGCCCTGGGAAATGGGCCTGTCGGAAGTGCATCAGGTGCTGACCCTGAACCGTCTGCGCCACCGCGTGAAGCTGCGCACCGACGGCGGCATCAAGACCGGCCGCGACATCGTCATCGCCGCCATGCTGGGCGCCGAGGAATTCGGCATCGGCACCACCTCGCTGGTGGCGCTGGGCTGCATCATGGTCCGCCAGTGCCATTCCAACACCTGCCCGGTGGGTGTCTGCACCCAGGACCCGGCCCTGCGTGCCAAATTTACCGGCACGCCGGAGAAGGTGGTGAACCTGTTCAACTTCATCGCGGAGGAAGTCCGCGAGATTCTGGCGTCCCTGGGCGTCAAGAAACTGGAAGACATCGTCGGCCGCTCGGACCTGCTGGCTCAAGTCAGCCGTGGCGCCGCCCATCTGGACGATCTGGATCTCAACCCGATCCTGGCCCAGGCGGATTCCGGCGGCTTCCCCCGCTTCTGCACCCAGGAGGGCCGCAACGAGGTGGCTCCGACCCTGGATGAGCAGATGATCCAGGACGCCCGCCCGGCCCTGGAAGAGGGCGAGAAGATGCAGCTGACCTATACGGTGCGCAATACCCACCGCGCCGTCGGCACCAAGCTTTCCCACATGATCACCAAGCGCTACGGCATGTTCGGCCTGCAGCCGGGCCATATCACCGTGCGCCTGCGCGGCTCGGCGGGGCAGTCCTTGGGCGCTTTCGCCGTGCAGGGTCTGAAGCTGGAAGTCTTCGGCGACTCCAACGACTATGTCGGCAAGGGTCTGTCGGGCGGCATGATCGTCATCCGCCCGCCGGTCTCCAGCCCCTTGAAGACCAACGAGAACACCATCATCGGCAATACCGTCCTTTACGGCGCCACCGCCGGCAAGCTGTTCGCCGCCGGTCAGGCCGGAGAACGCTTTGCCGTGCGCAATTCCGGCGCGGATGTGGTGGTCGAGGGCTGCGGCTCCAACGGCTGTGAATATATGACCGGCGGCAACGCCGTGATCCTGGGCCCGGTAGGCGCTAATTTCGCAGCCGGAATGACTGGCGGCATGGCCTTTGTCTATGACTCGGACGACAGCTTCGAGCATCGGGTCAATTCGGAATCCGTGATCCATCAGCGGGTCGAGACCGAATATTGGGAAGATCGCCTGATCGCCCTGATCCGCGAGCATATCGCCGAGACCAAATCGGCCCATGCCGAGGAAATCCTGGCCCACTGGCACCGCGAGAAGTCTCACTTCTGGCAAGTGGTCCCCAAGGAAATGCTGACCCGCCTGGCCCATCCGGTCACGGCGGAAGCAGCGGAGTAAGGACCTGACGGGGAGCGTTTCTGGCGCTCCCCGTTGTTTTTTTAATGCATATTCCTTTGCGAGGCCGCGCCTCCTCGGCTAAAAAGGTCTTATGCGTACGCTTTACCACCTTTGGCTCTGCCCCTTCTCCCGCAAGGTTCGCATCACCTTGGGCGAGAAGAAGCTTGCCTTTGAAATGGTGGTGGAAAAGCCCTGGGAAGGCCGCCAGGAATTCCTGGAAATGAACCCCTCGGGCGAGGTGCCGGTTTTGGTCGAGGATCAAGCCGTCCTATCGGATTCCAGCGCTATCTGCGAATATCTCGACGAGCTTCAGCCCGACCCGCCGCTTTACGGCTCCGACCTGCTGCAACGGGCCGAAGTGCGCCGGCTGGTGTCCTGGTTCGACGGCAAGTTCTACCGCGAGGTCACCCAGCTTTTGGTCGGCGAAAAGCTGCTGAAGCGCCAGATGGGCAGCACCGAAGGCCCGGACTCGCGGGCCATCCGCGCCGGCTACGCCAATATCGAGCCCCATATGGAATATGTCGCCTGGATGACCGAGCATCGCCGCTGGCTGGCCGGCGACAGCTTCTCCATGGCCGATATCGCCGCCGCGGCGCAAATCTCGACGGTGGATTACATTGGCGACGTGCCTTGGGAAAAGTTCCCCGCCGCCAAGGACTGGTATGCCCGCATCAAGTCGCGCCCCAGCTTCCGCCCCTTGTTGACCGATCATCTGCCAGGCCTTTCGCCGCCCAAGCATTATGCGGACTTGGATTTCTAAAGCCGTTCTGGCTCTGGCTTTGATGACCTCGGCAGCAACCCAGGCCGAGGTCATTTCGCAACTGCCGGTCCAGGGCAAGACCATCGCCCTGACCTTCGATGCCTGCGAAAGCAAGACCCCGGCCTTTCTCGATCACGGCATCAGCGATTACCTGACCGCCGAGAAAATCCCCTTCACCATTTTCGTCTCGGGCCGCTTCGCCAAGCGCAATGCCGCCGAACTGGCCGCCTTGGCCAAGCTGGATTTCGTCGAGTTGGAAAACCACTCGATGACCCACGACAACCATATGGAGCGCCTGCCCACCGAGGCCATCCGCCGCGAGCTGCAAGAGGCGGATCAGGCCCTGTTCGCCGCCAGCGGCCGTCATGCCCGCTATTTCCGCTTTCCCGCCGGAAATTACGATGCCGCCGCCCTGGCGACCGTCGAGGGGATGGGCTATCGGGTGGTGCATTGGAGCTTTGCCAGCGGCGATCCGGCCAAGACGGTCACGCCCGAACATCTGACCGGCTGGGTGCTGTCCCAGACCAAGCCGGGCAATATCCTGATCTTTCACATCAACGGGCGCGGCTGGTCCACCGCCCAGGCCTTGCCCGGCATCATCGCCAGCTTGAAGGCCAAGGGCTACCGCTTCACCCGCCTGGACGAGGCTTTGCCCCCATGAAATCGCCCCTGCGCCCCCTGACCCCCGACGAAGCCGAGATCGTCGCCGAAGCCTGCGCCAAGATCGATCCCTGGAAAACCTTGGGCTATTCAGCGGACGGACTGGCTGGCTATCTGCTGCGCGAGGATGCCGCCCTGAACCGTTTCGCTATCGATACGGAAGACGGCGCACTGGCCGGGGTGGTGGCCTTGCGCTTTCCCTGGCTACGCGGCCCCTTCATCGAGATGCTGGCCATCATGCCGCAGATGCAAGGCAAGGGGCTGGGCACGCAGGTGGTGGAATGGGTCGCCTCGGGCAGCGTCGGCAATCTGTGGGCGACCGTGGCCGCCTTCAACCAACGCGCCCGCGCCTTCTATGCCCGTCAGGGATTTGTCGAGGTCGGATCGATGGACGAGCTGATCAGCCCCGGCCAGACCGAACTGCTACTCCGCAAGCGGCTGGACTGAGGCCTAGCGCAGATTTCGATCCGATTGAATCGGATCGAAAGGCGCGACAAGCCCGCGCGGCGCCTGAGCGGCCCCGGAACGGGGCACAACATTTCTAAGCCGTAGGCGGCAGATGCCGGACCGAGATCACCTGGAGGCGGCTTTCGGTCAAACGGGCCTCGCCCACCGCCACCTCGACCGGCACAGCGGCCCCATCGGGACGCTCCACCAGACTGACGCCGCCGCCCGCCGCGATCACCTTGGCCAGATCAGGGAACAGATCAGCCGCCGGATGCCCCAGCATCTGCGCTCCCGGCAGGCCGATCAGCCAGGAGAAGGCCGGATTGACCGATTCGACGCGGGCTTGCTCATCCAGGGTGAGAACCCCGTCCGAGGCCACATCGATCACCGCCTTCAGCCGGGTCTGGCTATCCTTCAGCTCCATACGGGCGCGACGGCGCTCGGTCACCACGCCCCCCAGCAGCAGGCAGGTGATGGTCAGAGCCAGCAGGAAGAACTGCACCTCGGTCAGGGCTTCCGTATCCAGCCGCGCTTCCTGGATGGCGACGATCATGCCGACCTGGGTCGCGAACAGGGCGATGGTCACCCCCTGCAGCCCATGCCAGGCGCCGACCCAAACCAGCGGCACGAACAGCGGATAGTAAAGCTGCGGATGCTGGGCCAAATCGCCGCCGAACACGCTCCACAGCGCCAGCATGATGCCGACACCCTGGGCGATGCTGACGCCGACGCTTCCCTTGGTCTTCAGCCCCGGCGATAGGCCATGCTGGCCGATGGTCAGGAACAGCGGCGCAAAGATGGCGACGCCGATCATATCGCCGATCCAGAAGCGCAGCCATTCGGTGGCGATATCCTCGGCCGGGATCATATCGGCCAGATGATAGGTCTGAATAAAGCCGGTGGCGGTGCAGATGCTGACGACGAAAGTCACGAGCAGCAGCTTCATGACATCGTTCAGGCTGGTCAGGCGGCTATCGATGGGAAAGACCCGGGTCAGAACCCAGGCGCCGGCCATATAGCCGCCCGATTCGATGAAATCGGCGATCAGGGTCGGCCCCAAGGGCGAGGCGAAATGACGCACCACCCCGTCGCCCAGCAACTGGGCCACGAACAGCAGCGGCGCGAAACGCAGACCCCGGCGCAGCAGAAAGGCCAGGGCCAGACCCGGCGGCGGATTCCAAGGGGTGATGTCCAGGCTGCCATAGGGCTGAATCCAGCTCAGCCAGTCCAACACCACGAACAATGCCAGGAAGCCTGCCGCCCAAAGCAGGTCTTCGCCCCAATTCCGCTTGCCATTGCCCTGGAACATGCCGTTATCCGCCGTTGTTTCCAGGCAGAATACATGCAGCTTCCCCCCGAGGCGAGGATTCGCGTAGAATACCCCTCAAGAAGCAATAGCCTTTCAGGGACCGCCGTTTCATGGTGCAACAGCTGATCAACACCGCCGCCCGGCTGCCTTTGCGCGGCAAGGTGATCGGATGGCTGTTCCTGTTCCTAGCGGCCTATCGGGCGGGGATGCCGGTGCTCTATTCCGCCGCCCTGGCAGCGCTGCCCTGGCTGCTGCTGCCGCCTCCCTCCAAGGACTAGCTGCCCGGCGAGCGTTTGCCGTCCAGCAATTGCGACAGGCAGCCGCCATCGGCGGCCACGCCGGGATCACGCCCGCGCAGTTCGGCATAAGACACCGCCTTGGCGCCCTTTTCGTCATACAAGAACAGGTCCAGCACGCAGCCCGGCCCGTAATATTGCCAGATCTCGGCGGGGGGATCTCGGCGGCGGAAGCTGGGATCGCCCAGCTTGGCGGTCACATCCCTGGCGGCCATGCCCTTGAAGCGGACCAAAGCCGGATTCTCGATCTCGCCGCTGCCCGGCAGATTGAGCGAACGCGGCCCCGAAGAGCCGGGAGCCGTCGCCGGCTTGCCGCCGGTCTGAGGCGCGGTGCCGCAGGCGCTCAACAGCGCCAGCAGCGATAAGGCTGGGATCAGGCGAAGCTTGGACATGGAGGCCATTCTTCATATCTCCAGGCTGGGGCGCAAGGCTTCCAGCTCGTGAACCATGGCGGCGGTGCCCAGCAGCGGCACCACCAGATTGACCAGCGGCAGGCTGGAGAGGAACGCCAGCGCCGAGCCCAGCATCCATAATCGCCCCAAATGGGCGCGGCGCAGGGCATCGGCCTGGGCGGGCTCCAGCCGGCGCAGGGCCACCATCTCGAAATAGTCTCGCGACAGCAGATAGCCGTTCAGCAGGTAATAGACCGCCGCGCCGATGCCAAAAAACATCAGCGGCAGATAAATCGGCATGGCCAGCAGGTTCAGCAGAAAAGTTACGATCACGGAACGAAACGCGATCCAGGACATTTCCCACCAGCCCTGACCGCGAATCGGCGGCAGATCGGGATAGTGCCGCAGCTCGACCGCCCGCGCCACGCCGTCCAGGAAAAAGCTGACTACCAGCAGCACCATGCTGGGCGCCAGCAACAGGGTCAGCAGAAACACCGCCACCCCGCCCAGGAAACGCCCCGCCAGATCGGCCCATCGCTGATCCAGGAACTCCAGATGGGTCACCGCCCAGCCCAGTCCGGCATAAAGCAGGATGTAAAATAGCAGAGTCGCCAGCGCCGAAAGCTGCAGCACCCGGCGGATGGAAGGGTCGGAAAGCTGGCCGACCGCCTTGTAAAGTGAGCTGATCATGGCCAAAGCATAGCACCCAGGCCGTTTTGCCGCAGCTTTAACCGTGTTTTCCATTGTAGAGGGCGGCATCATGGCTATACTGCGCCGCAATCTATCCCCCAGGAGGATTCTGTATGGCGGGTTGCGCCTTCGACGTTGCCGGGATCGGCAACGCCATCGTCGACGTGCTTTCGCATGCCGATGACGCAAAATTGGCTTCCCTTGGCCTTAACAAGGGCGTGATGACCCTGATCGATGCCGATCAGGCGGAAAAGATCTATGGCCAGATTGGTCCCGGCGTCGAATGTTCGGGCGGCTCGGTCGCCAACTCCATCGCCGGTTTGGCGGCGCTGGGCGGCAAGGGCGCTTATATCGGCAAGGTCCGCGACGATCAGCTGGGCCATGTGTTCCGCCACGACCTGCGCTCGCTGGGCGTCGCCTTCGATACCGCCCCGGCGACCGAAGGCCCCGCCACCGCCAGCTGTCTGGTGCTGGTGACCCCCGATGCCCAGCGCACCATGCTGACCTATCTGGGCGCCTGCGTCGATCTGGGCCCGGATGATGTCGATCCCACCACCATCGCCAATGCCCAGGTGACCTATCTGGAAGGCTATCTGTGGGATCCGCCCCAGGCCAAGGAGGCTTTCCGCAAGGCTGCCAGCATCGCCCACGAGGCGGGCCGCAAGGTCGCCCTGTCTCTGTCGGACCCCTTCTGCGTCAATCGTCACCGCGAGGAATTCCTCGATCTGGTGACCGATCATGTTGATATCCTCTTCGCCAACGAAGCTGAAATCTCGGCACTTTATCAGTGCGAGTTCGAGCAGGCGCTGCGTCAGGTCCGCCTGCATTGCGACATCGCCGCCCTGACCCGCTCGGAAAAGGGCTCGGTGGTGGTTGCCGGCGAGGATGTGGTGGTCTGCTCGGCCGCGGCCGTCGACAAGGTGGTCGATACCACCGGCGCCGGCGATCTGTATGCCGCAGGCTTCCTTTACGGTTTCACCCAAGGCCGCGATCTCGGCACCTGCGCCCGCTTGGGCGGCATCGCCGCCGCCGAGATCATCTCCCATATCGGCGCCCGCCCCGAGGCCAATCTGGCCCAGCTGGTCGCCAACACCTCTTTCTAAACGGTTTGCACTCCCATGGATCTTCGTAATATCGCCATCATCGCCCACGTCGACCACGGCAAGACCACTCTGGTCGACGCCATGCTGCGCCAGTCGGGCACCTTCCGCGAAAACCAGCAGGTCGCCGAGCGAGTCATGGACTCCAACGACCTGGAAAAGGAACGCGGCATCACCATCCTGGCCAAGTGCACCTCGGTGCAGTGGAAGGACACCCGCATCAACATCGTCGACACCCCCGGCCACGCCGACTTCGGCGGTGAAGTCGAGCGCATCCTGTCGATGGTCGACGGCGTGGTGGTGCTGGTGGACGCGGCCGAAGGCCCGATGCCCCAGACCAAGTTCGTCACCGGCAAGGCCCTGGCCCTGGGCCTGCGCCCCATCGTGCTGATCAACAAGGTCGACCGTGGCGACGCCCGTCCGCATCAGGTGCATGACGAGGTCTTCGACCTGTTCGCCGCCCTGGACGCCAATGACGACCAGCTGGACTTCCCCACCATGTTCGCGGTCGGCCGCGACGGCTGGGCCGATGACAGCCTGGACGGCCCGCGCAAGGACCTGTCGGCCCTGTTCGACCTGATCCTGAAGCATGTGCCGGCTCCGGCCCATGACCAGGAAGCCCCCTTCTCGATGCTGGCCACCACCCTGGAAGCCGACCCCTATCTGGGCCGCGTGCTGACGGGCCGCATCCAGTCGGGCACCGTCAAGCTGAACCAGGCCGTGAAGTCGCTGTCCCGCGACGGCACCCTGATCGAGCAGTTCCGCATCGCCAAGATCCTGGCCTATCGCGGTATCGAGCGCACCAGCCTGGATCAGGCCGAGGCCGGTGACATCGTCGCCGTTTCGGGCATGACCAAGACCACCGTCGCCGACACCATCTGCGCCCTGGAAGTCAACGACGCCCTGCAGGCTCAGCCGATCGATCCGCCGACCCTGTCCATGACCTTCTCGGTCAATGACAGCCCGCTGGCCGGTCAGGAAGGCGACAAGGTCACCAGCCGCGTGATCGCCGCCCGCCTGATGAAGGAAACCGAGAGCAACGTCGCCATCCGCGTCGCCGAAACCGCCGGCAGGGACGCCTTCGAGGTGTCGGGCCGTGGTGAACTGCAGCTGGGCGTGCTGATCGAGACCATGCGCCGCGAAGGCTTCGAGCTGGGCATCTCGCGTCCGCGCGTGCTGTTCAAGACCGACGAAGCCACCGGCGAGCGTCTGGAGCCCATCGAAGAAGTCTTCATCGACGTCGATGAAGAATTCTCGGGCGTGGTCGTGGAAAAGATGAGCAACCGCAAGGCCGAAATGACCGGCATGCGTCCTTCGGGCGGCGGCAAGCTGCGCGTCACCTTCCTGGCTCCGTCGCGCGGCCTGATCGGCTATCACGGCGAGTTCCTGACCGATACCCGCGGCACCGGCCTGATGAACCGCATCTTCCATGGCTATGCCCCCTATAAGGGCGCCATCGAAGGCCGCCGCAACGGTGTGCTGATCTCCAACGGTCAGGGCGACTCGGTCGCTTACGCCCTGTGGGGTATCGAAGAGCGTGGTCCGCTGTTCATCGGCGCCGGCGTGCGTCTGTATGAAGGCATGATCATCGGCGAGCACAGCCGTGGCAACGATCTGGAAGTCAATGCTCTGAAGGGCAAGCAGCTGACCAACATCCGCACCACCAGCAAGGACGAAGCCGTCCGCCTGACCCCGCCCCGCAAGATGTCCCTGGAACAGGCGATCGCCTATATCGAGGACGACGAGCTGGTGGAAGTCACGCCCAAGACCATCCGTCTGCGCAAGCGCTTCCTCGATCCGAACGAGCGCAAGAAGCAGAGCCGCATGAAGGAAGCGTAAGCTTCCGTTGCGGAAACAGAACGAAGGCGCCCTCCGCAAGGAAGGCGCCTTTTTTCATGGCTGCAGCAGCAGCGCCCGGGTGTCTGGGTCGATGGGAAGGAAACGGTCGATGCCCTTATCCAGGGACCGGCGCAACAGCGCCATCCCTTGCGCCTTGACGGCGGGATCGCCGGACAGCAGCGCCAGCAGACCGGCATAATGCAGTCCCACCGGATCGTCGGGATCGCGGCGGCGCAAATCCATCACCAGCCGCTGAGCCAAATCCAGCCGTCCCTGCTGCAGCCAGACCGACAGCAGCGGCAGCGCCTTGTCGCTACGCCCCGGAGCCAGGGTCAGCAAGCGGCGGGTCCAGGCTTCCCAGCTGTCTTCAGCCAATAAAGGCGGATGACCGGCCAGGGCGTTTCGGGTCATCACATCGATCCCGGCCTCCAGCAGCAGCACCGTCTGAGTGCGCTCCGCCCGCTCGGTCACCGCGGTCGCCATCTGCGCCCGGACCGCCTGAACCTCGGGCGAATCGGGACGGTGGGACAAAAGCTCCAGGCTATTGATGATCTGTTGGGCCAGGGCGAGGTCGGAACCGCGCGGATCCTGCGGCAGCAGGGCCAGCCGAGGCGGATCGGCGGTCCAGGCCTGTTTGACCTCCCCGAAGCTCAGGCCATAGCTCAGCAGACAGACTGCCGCCGCCAATTGGGCGAAAGCCAGCAGTGCCGGCGCGACCGCCCAGGCCCGGTGTTTCAGGCTCAGCCAGCTGGCCTCATCCGCCACCGCCGCCAGACCCAAGGCGCAGATCGGCAGCCAGAAGGCCAAGGGAAACCACAGCCCCGACAAGAGCAGCAGAGACCCGGCAAAGCCCAGCATCAGCGGGCGGGCATCCGGGCGGGTGAAGCGGGGCAGCAGCAGCGCCGCCAGCAGACTCAGCAGCAGGCCCGGCAGGCCGGTGGCGTAAAGGCTTTCCAGCAGGGCGTTATGGCAATGAAAATAATCGCTGGTCAGGAAGATCCAGTCTGGATTCCACAGCCTTTGGCCCGACTGATTGAGCCAGGTCCGAAAAGCGTCGGACACCCGCCCCCATCCATGGCCGAACAGCCAGGCCGGATGATCGGTCATGGCGCTGAACAGCAGCGACTGAATCTGCGCCCGATCCCAAAGCGAGGTCACGGACCGCGCCAGCGACAACCCATGCAGCACCAGCAAAGGCATCACCGCCACCGCCAGCAACATCCCCTGTTCCTGCCAGCCCTGGCGCAGCACCCGTTGCCGCAGACCCGTGAGCATCGGCCAGAGCAGCAGCGCCGCCAGAATGGTGATGCTTTGCCCCAGCAGCCCCAAAGCCAGACAAGCGGCCAGACTCAGCAGCACCGCCTTGCGTCCGGGATTGGGACGGCGCCAGACCAGCAGCGGCAGCGGCAAGGCCAGCCAGCCGTAATAAGCGGGGATATAGATCAGCAAACTGTCGCCATCATGGCGCAGGCTATAGGCGTCCCACAGCTCCAGCCCGGCGGTCAGCGATAAAACCCCAACCAGCCACAGCATCAGCCCGCGCCAAAGCCGCTCCTGGTCGCGCAAGCCCAAGGCGCAGCCGGTCAGAACGACGGCATCCAGGAACCATAAGCCGCCCAGGCCCGATTGCGGCGCGCCCAGCAGACTGAGCAGCGGCAAATCGGTGAAGGGCGCCGCCAGCAGGCTCCACAGCCCCAGGGCCAAGGGCAGCAGGACAAAGGGATGACCCAGCCGCCGCCAAAGCGCGGTCGGTTGCTGCCAGGCCTCGCAGGCCAGGGACAGGCTGGCCAGCGCCGCCGCCAGATGCAGCCCCACCACCAGCGGCTCGGCCTGCTGCCAATAGCCAAAGGAAAATACCGGCAGCGAGGCCAGCGGCAGACTGATCCCCAGGGCCAGCGCGGCGAACCCCAGCAGGCTCGCCAGCCTCATGGCAGGCGCCCAGCCTGGGGCCATAACGGTTCCCAGCAGCAGTCATGGGTCTGACCGGCGATAGTCTTGATCTGGGGCCGCTTGTCTGCGGCGGGGAACCGCGACAGATAGGCCTGTGCCACCCCCGGCGGCATGCCGGCATCATCGCCGCCCAGCAGATGCAACTGAGGAATACCCGCCAGCGCCGTAGCGTAATCAGCCGGGTTCAAGGAATCATAAAGCGGCGTGATGCCGTTCAGCCGCGCCCAGGCCTCGGTGTCCAGGGCCGCCGAGACGGTCACCACCTCAGTCACATCCTTGCGACTGGCCGCCACCAGCAAAGCCAGGGTGCCGCCGCCCGAAAAGCCGCGCAGCCGAACCGCCGAAGCCCCCGCCGCCGCCTTGAAGCGATCGATGGCGCTGCTGGTGGCCGTCACCACATTGGCGTGAAAACGCGCCGTGCTCCAATAGGCCGGCGCACAGTTGACCCGGCTGGCGCCCTGCACATATTGGCAGGGGCGAGCCAGATACATCACATTGGGGCCATGGTCGCGAAGCGCCAGTTTCAGCCCCACCGGATTATGCGGCGTGGGATCGTCGGATTGGCGGTAGCGGTCGATCCAGGCATGGCCGTCCCCCTCGATATAGACCGTCAGGGGCGCTCCGGCCTGCCAACGGGCGGGAACCATGGCCATCAGCACGAAAGGAGCCGCCGTCACTTCCTGTGCCGTCAGACCGCCCTGAGCAGCCAGCGTCACCGCCTCGTTACGCGGCGACGCGCATCCCGCCAGCAACGACAAAGACAACAGGAATGAAAGCAAAAAAGCCGGCGGGGTTACCGCCGGCTTTTTCAGTTGCTGCAGCAAGCTTACCATTCCCAACGGAGGCGGGCGATCACGGCCCAGACATCCATGTCCTTGCGCATGACCGAGTTGTTGTCCACTTCCAGGCTGCTGGTCACGCCGTTCGCGTTGTATTCCAGACCCAGACCGGCAACGCCGCCGCCGTCATCCACATGGGACAGCTGGTTGTTGCCCTTGACCACGGCGCCGGGGCGCAGGAAGTCCCACTCGGCCATCACCTTGACATAGGGCAGGAAGTCGCCGACGGCATAGCCGAACTTACCACCGGTGCTCAGACGGCCCAGGCTCAGGGTCGCGGCATCGTTCCAGCTATGAGAGGTGTCATAGTAGGAATTCTGATGCTCGCGCGAATAGAGCAGGCTGGTCTTCAGCTGGGCACGCCAGTTTTCCCAGGCATAGCTGCCGGTCATCGAGGTGGTGCCAATCCAGCGGCCGCCGTCATAGTCGCTCTTGACCGTGTCGTACTGGCTGGTGCTGTGATAGTTCAGCCAAGTGTAGCCAGCGCCGGCGTCCCAGGTCCAATTCGGGGTCAGGGTAATGGCGGCGTAAGGCACCAGCGAGATGCCGTCCGACTTGTAGCTGCCGTGATTGAAGCGGGTGTCGATATCGACATATTCATAGCCGGTGCTGACGCCAACCAGATAGTCGTTCATGAAGCGGTGATCGAAACCGACCAGGCCGTTATAGACATTGCCGCGCATCTCAAGGCCGGTTTCGGTCTTGTTGATATGGGCATAAAGCGCCTGACCCCAAAGACCATTGGACACACCGGCGTCACCGATGGACTGGCTGGTCACGCGGCCGCTGCCGGTTCCAGGGGTGTAGCTTTGGGGCTTAAGGTCGGGATTGCCGCTGCTGCCGAAGCCGCCGCTGCCGCCGGTGCCGGTATTGAAGCCGCCGCTGCCACCCGTGCCACCGCTGCTGAAGCCGCCGGTGCCGCCGCCGGTGAAGCCGCCCGTGCCGCCGCCGCTAAAACCGCCGGCGCCACCACCGAAGGTAAAGCCGCCGGTCGCGGCGCCGCTGATGATGGTCGCGGTCTGAGTCGATGCGATCGCCCCCACCGCCGTCGCCGTGGCAACATTGGCGGCGCCCGAACTGTTGGACACGTCACTGGCGGCCTGGGCCAGAGCCGGGATCATGATCGCGGCCAAAGCGGCCAAAGTCATACGGCGGAAAATCATCATGCGACTCGCATTCAGAAGGATAAAACGCAATTTCAATACGTTCTATGACCCAAGGCTATCTCGCCTGTCAATCTACATAATAGCCATTTTGCCATAATTCTCATATTTTCTAAGGATCACAGGGCGTCACAACTTGTTTACAGAAAATTAATCTCTAAACAAAAGTTCACATTCTCCCTGCCATCAGCCTAGAAACGATGCTGTATTATCTATAAAATTTTTGCATCTACGGATATTCATCATGAGTACACTTCATATATTGAGTCATTCGGATCAGATGTTCGACAGAAGATATTGCCTCATTTCTCTCCGAGGTTGCCAAACCTCCCAAGAACAGCATTATCTTCATTCTACGTCTCGTTGTTGACGCATATTGTCGTAATGTTCTCTCCAGCCTTTGGCCGAAAGATGATGAAAGCCTGTGATATGAGTGAGATGGCTCAATGAGCCCCTGGGTGCGCATCGTCATCGTGAACTACAACGGCGGAGCCTTGCTGGCGGCGGTGCTGGCGGCGCTGGCCGGGCAAAGCCTGGACGCGTTCGAGGTGGTGGTGGTGGACAATGCCTCGACCGATGGTTCGGCCGATGGCTTGGTACTGCCCGATGCACGCTTCCGCCTGCTGCGCTCGCCGGTCAATCTGGGCTTTGCCGCCAGCAGCAACCTGGGCGCCATGGGGGCCGAGACGCCCTGGCTGGCCATGCTCAATCCCGATGCGGTGCCCGATCTCGACTGGCTGCACTCCCTGAAGACGGCCAGCCTGACCCATCCCTGGGCCGCCATGATCGGCTCGACCCAACGCATGGCCGAACAGCCCAACTTGCTAGACGGTGCCGGCGACAATCTGTCGATCTTCGGGATTGCCTGGCGGGGCGGCTATGGCCAGCCGGTCGGGCTGACCCCCAGCCGGGATTATGAAAGCTTCTCCCCCTGCGCCGCCGCCGCGCTTTACCGCACCGAGGCCTTTCACCGCATGGGCGGCTTTGCCGAGACCTTTTTTTGCTATCTGGAAGATGTGGATCTGGGCTTTCGCCTGCGTCTGGCCGGAGAGCGCGGGTTGCAATCCGTCCAGGCGCAAGTCGCGCATCAGGGCTCGGCCAGCAGCGGGAGGCACAGCCCCTTCACTTTGTTCCATAGCAGCCGCAACGGCGTCTTCCTGCTGATCCGCTGCATGCCCTGGCCGTTACTGCCGCTGTCGCTCTGTCTTTATGTCGCCGCCCAGCTTTGGCTCAGCCTACGGACCGAGAACCCGCAAGCGCGGCGCCGGGGCCTGTGGGCCGGGCTCGCCCGAGCCGCCCAACATTGGCCGGCCCGCCGACGCATCCAATCCAGCCGCAGGCTGTCCAGCCTAGAAGTCGCCCGCCTGCTGATCTGGAATCCCCGCACCCTGTCTTGCCGCCGGATCGTTCAGTCCAAGGTCTGACGGTAGCGCTTCACGGCAATCAGCCCGACCACCAGCAAAATCGTGGTCAGGGACAGCATTTCCGTGGAGATGTCCGACCAACCGTTGCCCTTCAGCAAGATGCCGCGCACGATCCGCAGATAGTGGGTCAGCGGCAGCGCCTCGCCCACCGTCTGCGCCCAGACGGGCATGCCGCGGAAAGGAAACATGAAGCCCGACAGCAGGATCGACGGCAGAAAATAAAAGAAGCTCAGCTGCATGGCCTGGGTCTGGTTCTTGGCCAGGGTCGAGAAGGTGAAGCCGATCGCCAGATTGGCGATGATGAACATCAGGCTGGTGCCGCTCATCAGCAGCAGGCTGCCGACGATGGGAACACCGAAGATCGCCCTGGCCGCGATGGTGATCACCGCCACCTGGATATAGCCCACCAGCACATAGGGCGCGATCTTGCCGACCATCACCTCGATGGGGCGCAGGGGCATCACCAGCAGATTTTCCATGGTGCCGCGCTCGCGCTCGCGGGTCACCGACAGCGCCGTCATGATCACCAGGGTCATGGTCAGCACCACCCCCATCAGGCCGGGCACGATGTTGAACTGGGTATTGGCTTCCTGATTATAGCGGCGATGCACCCGCAGCTCGAAGGGCGGAGCGGATTGCTTCAGCACCGCCAGCGGCCCCGACAGATCGCGGTCCAAGGCGGTTTGCGCCAGACTGTCCAAGGTGCCGATGGCCCCCAAGGTCGCCGAAGGGTCGGTGGCGTCGGCCTCGACCAGCAAGGCCGGATGCTCGCCCCGGGCCACCCGTCGGGAAAAATTGCTGGGAATATTGACGACGAACTGCACCCCGCCGGTCGCCAGCAATTGCTCGGCCTGGGCTTCGCTGTCGATGGGGCTGGAAACGTCGAAATAGCTGGAGGCATTCATCGCCGCCACCAGCGCCCGGCCAAAGGGACCATGGTCGGCATCCAGCACCGCCGTCGGCAGGTGGCGCGGATCGGAATTGATGGCGAAGCCGAACAGCACCAGCTGCATCAGCGGAATCCCCACCATCATGGCGAAGGTCAGCCGGTCGCGGCGGATCTGGATGAATTCCTTGACCACCATGGCCCAGATGCAACGCAGCGACCGCATCACGCATCCTCCCGGGCGAAGTTGTCGGTGGATTGGTTCATCAGATGAATGAACACGTCTTCCAGGCTGGGTTCGTCGCGCCGCCAGTCATAGGCCGCCTCGGCGAAGAAGGGCGCCAGCGCCTGCTCCAAGGCCGGGGCATCGCCGCCGCCCACATGCAGGGCGGCCCCAAAGGGCGCCACCAGATCAATGCCGGGCAGGCCGGTCAGCCGCCGTGACAGCTCGGCCACCGAGCCGCCGCTCTGGCGGGGGCTGGCGGTAAAGGTGGCCAGACGGGTGCCCGCCACCACCTGCGGCACTGTGCCCCGGGCCAACAGCTTGCCATAGGCGATATAGGCGATCTCGTGGCAGCGTTCCGCCTCGTCCATATAATGGGTCGAGACCAGCACCGTCATGCCGTCCGCCGCCAGACTGTGGATTTGATCCCAGAAATCGCGCCGCGCCTTCGGGTCGACGCCGGCGGTCGGCTCGTCCAGCAACAACAGCCGCGGCTCATGCAGAATGCAGGCAGCCAGGGCCAGACGCTGCTTCCAGCCGCCCGACAGCTGCCCGGCCAATTGCTTGCCCCGCTCGGCCAGCCCAAGACGCTCCAAGGCCTGGGCGGTCTTGCGCTTGCGATCGGGCAGACCATAGACGCGGGCGACGAAATCCAGATTCTCGGCGATGGACAAATCTTCGTAGAGCGAGAATTTCTGGGTCATATAGCCGACCTGACGCTTGATCTCGGCGGCCTGGGTCAGAATATCCAGCCCCAGGCAGGACCCCTGCCCGGCATCGGGAGTCAACAGACCGCAGAGCATGCGGATGGTGGTGGTCTTGCCCGACCCGTTGGGGCCAAGGAAGCCCATGATCCGTCCGGACGGCACCGTCAGAGCCAGATGATCCACCACGGTGCGCCCCGAGAAACGCTTGGTCAGCCCCTCGACGGCAATCGCGTCCGAGGGGGCGGTCATGGCGGCAGCACCAGACTGACCGGCTGCCCCGGCCGCAATTTATCGGCGGCGCTGTCGGGCTGGGCCTCGACCAGGAAGACCAGCTTGGCCCGATTGTCGCGAGAATAGATCACCGGCGGGGCATAGCTGGCCTCGGGGGCGATATAGTGGACGCTGGCGCTCAGGCCGGGCGGGCAGCCCTCGCAAGATACCGCCAGATGCTGCCCATTGGCCACCCGTCCCACCTGTTCGGGGGACAGATACATCCGCAGCGTCACATTGTCGGGCGGCAGCAGGCTGACCCCCGCCTGATTGGCGGTCAGCGCCTCGCCGGGGCGGAACAGGATGTCATCCACCAGCGCCGCCTTGGGGGCTTTGGCGGTGCGTTCGTCCAGTTTCCACTGGGCCTGGGCCAAGGCCGCCTCGGCCGCCGAGACCGTTGCTTGTGCGGAATGAATCTCGGCTTCGCGACCGCCTTCATGGGCAAAAGCCAGCTGGGCCGCCAGTTCCGCCACCCGCGCCCGGTCGCGATTGACCGCCGAGCGGGCGGAATCCAGGCTGGCCTGAGGCGTATTTCCGGTGCGGATCAGCTCTTCTTGCCGGCGCAATTGCGTCTGGGACAGGGTCAGATCGGCCTGGGACTGAGCCTTCTGCTCCTCGATGGCCTTGATCTCCAGCAGCCGCTTGCCGGTCAGCAGATTGTCCCGCTGAAACCGCGCCTGCTCCAGTTGGGCCTGGGCCTGAGCCAGGGCCGCCTGTTCTTCGCGGTCATCCAGGGCGAACAGCGGCTCGCCCGGCTGCACCCGCTGCCCCTTCTCGACCAGCAGCGAGACCATCCGCCCGCCCGAAGGCAGGCCGACCCGCAGATAGTTGCCCTCGACATAGCCTTGAATCGGCGGATTGTCGTCCTTGCAGGCCGAGAGCGCCAACAGGCAGACCAGGGCCGTCATCGCCTTTTGCATCATGCCGCCTCCTTCGACGCCAATCCCTGCAACAACAGCTCGGCCGCATCCCGCGCCCATTGCTCGGGGTCCAGACTGCGCCCCACCGCCGGACCGATGGCGGCATTCCACAAGGCCATCACCAGGATCGGCGACAGCACCAGCATGGCCGTCTGCGCTCCGGCTTCGCGGAATTCCCCCGCCGCAAAACCGCGCTCCAACACGGAATTCAGCAGATGTTGCATTCTCGAAACAAATTCATCGACCCAGAACTGCGCCAGATCGGGGAAGTTTCCCGCCTCGGCAATGATCATCTTGGGGATGCGGCCCAACCGCTGCTGGGTGATGCGCGTGGCGGTACGGCTTAGGAACTGGCGCAGCAGATCCGCCGAACTGCCCTGAAAGCTGGCGACCCAGCCCTCCATCTCTTGCAGGTTCGGCAGCACGGCCTCGCGGACCATGGCTTTGAACAGCTCTTCCTTCGAGGAAAAATAGAGATAGAGCGTGCCCTTGGAGACACCGGCCCGCTGCGCCACCTCGTCCAGCTTGGCAGCCGAGAAGCCTTTTTCCGCAAAGACCTCCAAGGCCGCCGTGGCGATCTCAGCCGGACGGGCTTCCTTGCGGCGGCGACGGGGCGCGGTTAGCGGGTTCATGGGGCTGGCCTATAATTACTGACTGGTCAGTAATTTATTCCACAATCCGCAACTGAGTCAAGTGGCCCCCAACATCCTAGGGGCCACTTTGCGAAGTGACGACATGGGTGATATTGCTATCCACCAGCACATGCTCGTCGCCCTTGGTATAGACGGCGTAGCTGGTGTCCGAGCTGTTGTTCACATGCACGGTCTGGGTCGTGCCGGTATTGGTCCAGCCGATCAGATTGACCGTATCGCTGCTGCTGCCCACCACCAGAACGCTTTCGCCGCCCAAAGTGCCGAAGCTGCGCCCACCCGACATGGTGGCCACATGGGCCGAGTCCAGAGTCAGCGTGGTGCCGCCATTCTGGGACAGATCGACGATCTGCAGCTTTTCGACCAGATCGGCACGAACCGCCGTCAGATCCATGTCGGTCGAAGCGCCACCCGAGGTCTTGCCCCATTGCAGCACGTTCAAGCCATCGCCACCGGTCAGGAAGTCGAAGCCGGTGGTGCCGACGATCAAGGTATCGTCGCCAGCCTGACCGACCATGACGTCACCCGTCGCATTGCCGGTCCCATCCATGACGCTGCCCGCGCTTGAGGCCAGCAGATATTTGCCGGTCTCGCTGGTGGATACCGCCGCCGAGACCGCATGGGCGGTCAGGGTCATGCTCTCGCTATAGAACTTCGGATCGAAGACATAGCTGCTGCTGCCCAGGGTGATTCCCATGCCGTCGATGGACTGGAAATTATCCGTGGTAGAGCCGAATTCCAGGATCGTCTGTTCCGCGCTGCTCTGAAGCGAGGTCGAGGAATAGCTCAGCTCCAGGCTGCTGGACATCAGGTCCAACTGGCCGGAAACCGTCAGCTTGTTGTCCGAGGAGGCGACATCCAGATCGATATAAGCGTTCTGGTTCATCAACAGATCATTGTCGATAATCAGATCGCCCACCGGATGCAGATGCGCACCGCTACCCACCGAGATCGCACTGACCGTACCGTCGCCGCTCAGGGTGCCATAAAGCATCAGGTCGCCATCGAGATTGATGGTCGAACCATTGCTCATGCTGACCGTACCATCCGCCTCAAGGCTGCCGCCCATGCTCAGGGTCGCGCCGTCCAGGGACAGGACGCTGTTCAGGTCCAGGCTGGCCGCATGATGGGAATAAAGATCGGCATCGGTGATCTCTAGAGTCGCGCCGATCAGATGGAAGTCGGCGACGCTTTCATTATCCGACAGGGTGACGCTATGGTCGGTGATATAGACCGAATCATCCAAGGTGGGCAAAGCCCCCGGGGTCCAGCTGGAAGTATCTTCCCAATTACCGTTGCTGGCGATGTCGTAGAACAGGCTGGCGGTGGAATAGGTGCCGGCCTGAACGCTCAGATCATTGCCTCCAGCAGCGTCAGTCAGGCCCAGTCCGGTCCCCCAATTGGCAACCAGCGACCCGCCTTCGACCGCCGCCGACCCACTGCTGATCACCGACTGGACGTCGGTCTGGCTGAGCACCTCGCCCCAGATTCCCACATCGGACAAGTCGCCCAAGAAATTGCGATCCGAGCCATAGCGGTTTCCGAGATAGACCGACGTCACCTCGAGATTGACGAACTGTCCGGTATTTTCCGTCACCAGCACGCCATCGACATAAAGCTTCACGTCGCCGCTGGAAGAATCATAGCTCGCGGCGATGTAATGCCAGTTGCCATCATCATAGGTGGAGTCGCTAAGGGGCTGGTTTGCCACCCCCCGGATATCAACACCCACCTTCCCGTTGTCATGCAGGGTGATGCCAAAGTCGCTATTAACGCCGCCGCTGTTGATGTCGCTCCCCAAGGTGATCAGCCAGTCATTGTCCGTGGTTGTCCCGGTGCTGCGGAACCAGGTTCCCATGGTGAAGCTGACATCGCCGGTGGACAGGCCGCTGACGCTCGAGGCTTCCAGCGACGAGCTGCCATTGAAATGCAGGACATTGGTGGTCGGGACCGCTGCGGCCCATGTGCTGGACGGCGTGCCGCTGACCGTGACCGACAAAGCCTCGACATTGGCGATGGTCAGATTGCCCAAGGTGGTGAAGGTCAGCGCGAGGGTCGCGCTGTCGGGATTTTCCAACAGCCGCTCATAGGCCCACAGCTCGGCCTGGAAGGCCTGGCTATCCTCTGCCGCCGTCACCGTCAGATGCAGCGTATCCGAGCCGTCACCGCCATCGATGGAGGTGGTGCCGCCCAGGCTGGCGGTGACATAGAACGCGTCATTGCCGTCGCCGCCATAGAGGCTGTCGGTGCCCGCCCCGGCAACCAGGGTGTCATTGCCGTTGCCGCCGAACAGGGTTACATCGCTGCTGCCGGCGATCAGTTTGTCGTCATGGATCGAGCCTTCGACAATCTCGAAATTCAGCACGGTCTGAGCGTTGCTGCCGTCACTGACGGCAGTGTGCAGGCCCAGATCGACGGTGATGCCGTGACCGGTCTCGGCATAAAGCAGTTGGCCGTTGGATGCGGACCCGCCGTCGTAATAACCCTCGCCCGCCCCACCGATGATGGTGCTGCTGCCGCCGCCACCGCCGATCAGGGTGCTGCCGCCATCGTAATCGGCGATCAGAACCGCGCCATTGTCCGAGCCGTAAACGATCTCGACATTGGTCAGCGAGATACTGCCGCTGCTGCCGAAATCCACCGTCCCGGCATTGAGATCGGCGGTCATGGCAATGTCAGTGTCCGCCAAGGACAAAGCGTTGGTGCCGTCCCCGCCGTCGAAGCTATAGCTGCCGCTATCGCCGCTCAGCACCAAGGTATCGGCGCCGCTGGTTCCCATGATCGACGAAACATTGGTGAAGTCGATCGAATAAGATTCGCTCCAGCCATGGGCATAGCCACTGAACCCGGTCGGCACATTGCTGGTGCCGATCTCGATGGTCGAGCCGCTGCCGACCTCGCTCATATCCAGGACGGCGCTGTTGCCGCCGATCAGCCAGCCGCCATAGCTGCCCAGGCGAACCATGAAATTCCCCGACAGATCGTCGGTATAGATGCCGCCGTTGCTATAGTCATGCAGGACCGAACTCGCATAGAGCCAGACGCTGATCGAATGGCCGTCGGACATGGTCGCGGTGACCGAGTGACCGCTACCGCCCAGATTGACGAAGACCGGCGAGTCCGAATCGGAATAGTCCAGCGTGACGGTGTTGCTGCCGGGATTGTGATAGGCGTCGTTGCCCTTGCTCGACTGGATATAGCCGCCATACAGACTGGTGGTGATGGTGTCGTCGTAGGCCGAGCCGCGAATATCCTCGATACCGAATAGGATATCGGTGGAGGCGCCGCCGTTATGCACCACCGTGCCCGAGCGGGCCATGATCTCGGTGACGGTGCTGCTGTAGACATAGGTGAACACGCTACCGGTGTCATAGCTGTCCAGATTGGCGGTGATCCCCGAGATTTCGCGGGAATAATCCACCATCACCGGCTCCCCATGGGAACCGCTGGTATAGCTGCTGGCACCGTTGCCGGTCAGGCTGGCATCGTAATTCGAGGTCCGATAGGAATGATCGGTATAATAATAGCCGGCATCGGCGACGATATTGGAGCCGGTTCCCACCACGAACTGCGTATCCCGATCGGAACTGCTGGACTCCGACATGCTGATGGTGCCGCCGATCAACGTATCGCCGTTGTTGGTGCCGTGAATCTCGTTGATGCCGTACAAATAGCTGGTCGCGCCGCCATAGCGGACCTGATTCATCGCCAGCACCGCCGTATGGCCGGACAGCACGGCGGTTTCGTTGACCGTCTTGGTCAGATCGGCATAGAGCGCCCAGGTCGAGGTGTTCAGCGTATCAAAGAACGCCGAGGACTTCCGAGCCGCCCCGCCGATGACCACATCGCCCTTGCCCTGGATGATGAAATCGTCGCTGCCCAGACTATCGGTAGCGAAGCCGGCGCTGAACAGTTCCGCCGTGCTCATGCCGATCAACAGCGCCGAATTGCCGCTGGAGAAGATCATGTCGCTGCCGGTGTTGCCGTTGATCTCGGATAGACTGAAGGCATTGCCGTTGATGGTGCCTGACACCAACGTACCGGTGGTGTCCTTCAGCAGCAGTTCGGTGCTGCCGTCGGTATCGACGATCTCGGCGGTCGTGCTGGAGGTGAAGAAATTCTCGAGCACCGTCGAGCCGCCGCCGCCAGCCGGGGTGAAATAGAACACCGCATCATTGCCCGAGACCTTGGCGCCCTTGAAGCCGCCGGTCATGCCCGAAGGCTCGATTTCCAGCAAAGCCGCCGTGCCCGCCTGTCCCGGCTCGTACAGATGCACCGTCTCGGCATGGTAGTTGGCACTGATCTCCAGCACGGCGGTATGGGTGCCGACGAAGATCTGGTCGGCGCCGCCGCCGCCATTGATGGTCACATGGCTGCCGGTGCCGGCCATGATGGTGTTGGCATCGGTGGTGCCGATCAGGGTCGCATCGCCCGAGCCGCCGATGACATTGCCGACCCCCACCAGATGCGAGGTCATGGCGCCCACCACCAGCTCTCCGGCGGAGGGGTCGAAAATCCAATCCCGCAGATCGACGAAAACGCTGTCGCTGGTATTGCGCAGATCCAGCAGCTGTTCGCTGGCATAGCCGCCGCCGGTGATGCTGACCTCGCCGCTGCCGACGATGAAATCGTTGGAGCCGCCGCCGCCCGCCATGCGCGTATAGCCGGTGCCCGCCACCAAGGTATTGCCGGCATTGATGCTCAGCAGATGCGCCGTGGACACCGCCATCAGGCTGGCGGTCACATCGGCCATGCCGCCCATCAGGGTGACTTCGCCATCACCGCCGATCAGGGTGTTGCTGGCCAGATCGGCGGTAGCATAGGGATTGAGATAGACGGTCTGACCGCCCGAGCTATCGACAGCCATGACATAGCGGCCATCGTCGGTCAGCTTGATCACGCCGTCGCTGCCCAGATCAGCCGAGCCGCCCGTATGCAGCACCGTCGAGCTGTGGGCCCAGCTGTCGAGCACCACCAGCTCGCCCGAGCTACTGGACAGATCGGCATAGGCGGCGATGAAGCGGCCATTGGCCGAGATCGCCAGCTTATCGATACTGCTGACATCGTCGTTCGTCAGCAGGGCGGTGACCGTGCCCTGGATATTGTTCAACAAAAGCAGGGAATTGCCGTTCCACAGCGCCACTTTGTTGCCGGTGCCGTTGACGTCCCAGACGGCGCCATCCAAGGAATAGGTGGTGCCGTTGATATCGTTCAAGACATTGGTCGCGCCGTTATAGGCGTCATAGCTGACCAGCGCCTCGCTGCCCGCTTCGTGATAATAAAGCTGACCATCGGTCAGGAAGCCCACCTTATCCGGTGCGTCGACACCAAGATTGACCGTCTTGATCAGCTGCCCATCGACAGTGCTCATCAGGCGGGCGACATAGACCGAGCCTTCGCCGGTATCGCGCCAATATCCCGCCACCACCTCGCGGCCGGAACGATCGACCGCAAGGGTCGTCAGCGCGTCGGTGGTCGAACCGATCTCGCGGGTATGACCGGTGACCGCGTCATAGAGCTTGATCGTGGATTGGGAATCATTCTCGAAATCGTAAATGACGTAGCGACCATTGTCCGACAGGGCTTCCAGCGCGATGTCGTTGGTGCCGTCATACACCGTGCTCAGGGCCACCGAGGACAGGACCGCGGTCGAGCTATGGTCCCAGCTTCCCAAATAAAGACTGCTGTTGTCTTCCCACAGAACGCTTTTGAAATTGCCCGACAGCCCGTCGAGATACGTGACTTCCGGCAGATGCAGCGAGGTTCCAGTGGGCTGGGACAGCGTGCTTGCATCCCAAACATAGCCGGCTTCCAACACTCCGGTTCCGTGGGACATGCTCAGCACATCCGCACCCAGGCCGCCGGCAAGGGTGGCGATATCCTTCATATAGATGGAGCCGCCGCTCCAGTTCAGCCAGCCGGTGGTATGATCCCAACCGTCCACGCCCAGAACCGCGGTCAGATTGGCGGTCACATCCGTTTCGAACTTATCAAGCGCCTCGGTATTGCCATAGAGGCCCAGCAGGCCGGTCAGACCATGGGCTTGGAACAAATTGAAGCCGCCGGACCCGCCGATCAGCGTCTCGAACGAGCTGAGGTGATCCGTGCTGCTGCCGGCCACGGTGATGCTGCTATGGCCGTTCAGCGTAAAGGTCAGCGCCTGATCATTGTCGCTATAATCGGCGGTGTCATATCCGGTACCGCCCGCGACGGAATAGCCATCGGCGGTTTCCACGATCAGGGTATTGGTGCCATTGCCTAGCGCCACGACCTCGATATTCGAGAATATATCGATGGCGCCGTTGGACAGATGCACGCTGCCGCTGGACATATTGACGGTGCTGTTCAGGCTGATTTCATCCAGGCTGACGGTATCGGTGCCCAACCCGCCGTTCAGGGTCAGGGACTGAGTGCCAAGATGGAACAGATCGTTGAAGTCCGAGCCCGTCACATATTCGAAATTGGTGGCCGCGATCACACTGGTGCCGCTGGTCAGGCTATTGCCCAGATCCACCGTCAGCGCCGAGCTTGCGGCCTCCGCCGTCAGGAAATCGGTGCCCGCGCCGCCGTCCAGCTGCAGATAAAAGCCTTCCCGCAGAGAGACCGTATCGTTATGGCTCGACCCGACGACATGGTGGAAGCCATCGGCGATGGTGGTCTTCGCATCGGTGCTGTTGCTGATCGTCATCAGCAGCTCCGCAGAGCTCGACATGCTGATGGTCGCGCCGGCGGTCAGATTGGCCAGGCTGAGAGTCGGGCTGGAGCTATCGGCCGCCGTGCTGCTGGTGCCGGCATAGAAATGGTCCGTCACCGTCGAGACCCGGTCGGTGACGCTGGACAGCATCACCGTCGCTGCATGCGCCTCGGCGAACAGGGTCCAGCTGCTGTGCGCCAGACCAAGATCGACGGCGTCCGAAGCCGTCAGGTAGCTGCTGGATTCCGCATAGACCGTCGAGGCACTACCGCCGACCAGCGTGTAATTGCCGCTGCTGTCATGGGTGACGCTGGTGCTGGTGGTCGAGGCGCTATCGGTCGTGGTCAGAGTGCTGGTGGCGGCGGTGGTGGTGGTGGGAGTGGTTGCGGTGGGAGTGGTCGTCGTGGGAGTGGTCGTTGCCGTGCTGCTGCTGCTGGTTCCCTGCAGGGGGATACCGGCGCTGCTGGCGGTACTGACCGCCGTGGTCGAGGTGCTGGTCGAGCTGGCGACCACATTGGTTTGCGCCGTCGTCACCGCCGTGGTGGTCTGGCCGGTCACCGCATCCAAGGTGGCGTTGGTGGTGTGCATGTTCAGCTCACCGCCCGACGCGCTCTCACCCGAGGCCGTCGTGCCTTCCTTACCATTGGTGGCCGCTGGCGTATCGCCAGCCTTCGCTTCCGGTTTAGCCTCTGCTTTTGCGTCTGGAGCAGCCGCCGGAGCCGCGGCGGGGCCGGCCCCCGTGCTGTTGGTGCCGGTGCTGTTGTTATGGATCACCGGGTCCGCGGTCGGTTGGCTGGGGCGGCTTTCCTGAACGTTGTGCAGATCGGGCATGATCTGATGCAGCTGGCTGGCCGGCATCACCACCGGAGCCGGCGGCGCCTGGAACGAGCTGCTCAGCTGCATGGTCTGGTTGGGCG